>Ga0114993_10000575_pt1 | contig 42352 bp, 39 predicted proteins | sample ArcticOcean_MG_C_FD_87042 | JGI IMG/M metagenome (GOLD analysis project Ga0114993, IMG submission 87042) | Marine microbial communities from western Arctic Ocean - ArcticOcean_MG_CB2_150 | ecosystem: Environmental > Aquatic > Marine > Oceanic | place: Arctic Ocean: Canada Basin | collected...
AGTCTACGATACCTACCGCAAACTAATTCAGCGCAGAGATGAAATAAAAAACAAAGAACTCCCTAAGCTCTACACCTTAAAAGACAAGCAGTTCATAGCCCACCGCAAGAACTACCCCGAGCGAGTCATTCGTGAGGAGATAAAGCAGGGCGCTATTGATGGTAAGAAGGTCATGTATTTTCCGATGCCTCATACAATAGCAACTATTGAAGGGTATGTCTCGGAAGATGATGAATTTGGAGGCTTGCCTTATGTGACTAATAACAATCATAGAAACGACCTTGTAGTTGGAGAGGATATTGAATATGCAGGGGAGGATATGACTGTTGTTAAAGCTGATGAGTATGATATAAAAGTCGCGCCGGCAAAAGACGTAAATAGCTGGAATCTTGATTCATATATTAGTGAAGAGGTTGAAGTTTATATGGAGGAAATTAGGGAAGAGTTTGGGGAGCAAAATAATATTGATGAGCTTGAATATATGGGGTTTCAAAAGCCGTGGAATGTCAATTTTAAGGAAAGCCTGAGAAAGGAGTTCGCCGACGATGAAGGGCTTGTTAAGTTTAGCGACATTGAAGACAAACTTTCTGAGTGGTTATCGGAACATAGCTACGTTGCGACAGACCCTATACAAACAATAGAAGACCTTGGGTACGAGGTGTTTGGTGATGAGGGCGACCCCGATGTCTACGTTGTAGCAGACGGAGCAGTTGTAGAGAACTTCAAGCAGCCCGATCAGTACGATGAAGTAAGCAGGGAGGATTTTGATATCAACGATCTCTCATCCGTAGAGCAGACAGTTGTAAATCATTATGTTGAGGCCGGAGAGTTTTTAAAGACAGAGCGGGAAGGCAACATTGAAGAGGTTGAAGATGATAATAATTATGGCTGGTGGAAAACCAACATAACAGAAGAAGACAGGTCTAATCCAGTGATCCTTTATTCTAAATCGATAGAGCCGGATCAAAGGTTTCCCCGCAGCATAGAGAAACTGGAAGATCAACCCACCTCAGAAACAGGGGAGACATCTAAAGTTTTTGAAATCACCGACACCCCTAAAAAGGGTAAAGAGATTAAATTCTCCAAAGAGATAAATAGGACTGTCGATATTGATAAAATACCTAGGGCCACTTTAGCAGAATTAAAAGGAGGAAAGGGGTTTGTGTTTGCCGCTGATAGAGCCTCAGTTGGAGAAATCACCTCACCAACAGGATATAAGCATGAATTCAAAGGTGGGCCACTTTACAGCTATTTACCTAAAGTTGGGGCGTGGGCATTCACTACAGAAGGATCAGCTAAGAAGATTTTAAATAGAGTCAATGAAAGCGATGGAATTGGCCTTATAATGCTTCAAGGTGATGAGGGAATTAAAGGCTCTAATGCATTTCTTGAATATACCCAAGGAGAACTAGAGCATGCTATATCGAAGGGATCATCAGAAAAAGAGATAGTAGACTTCATTAACTCCAAACTTGATACGGTTCCAGGAAAAGCAATTTTAGCGAAGGGTGGCGTCAAGATAGAGACAGTGGGAGAGTTCTCAACTTTAATGCCATTTGAGGGGAAAAGTAAAGTCAACTACGAAGAGCGCGGCAACTTCCTTGAAATTGTATTTGGTGCTGAGTTTGAGAAACGATTTGGGGTGCCAAGATTAAAGTATGGGGACAATGTCAAAAACCGCCCCAATCCTACTATGCTTGACTACGTAAACGATCCAATGTTTAAAGATCATGAGTATGGTGATGTTGTAGGGGCTATTCAATTCAATAAGGGAGCGGAGGTAATCGATACGCGGGGGAATGACTCATTTGACGATCACCCCTCATACCCTTTTATTATAGAAGGGAAGCCGTTGATGATATTTGAGAACGCCTACGATGTGCGGGAGGTAGCCCCAGACTTTGTACCGGCACAGGGAAGTCAAACTCCGTTAAGTGAGAGGGCGAAGCCACAGGCCGCGCGAACAGCACTATTAGGCCAGCCAATGGTGAAGTTCTCCCGAGAAATCTCCCCTAATTTCTATTCTACCACTATCCAAGCCTTAGTAAGGGTAAACATGAACAAAGCCCCAGCCGAGCAGTGGAAGAAGACCTTAGAAAACATGGGTGCCTCGAATGCAGAGATGAAGTGGATGGGTATAGATGACTTCTTTGCAGAGAACCCCAAGCCTACAAAGCAGGCATTAATGGAGTTCATGGAGGCCAACCAAGTGAAGGTGGTAGAGATTATTAAAAGAGATGATCGTGCAGAAGGATACTTGTCGAACTTAAAATTCATTCATAGAAAATGGGATGAGTATGATAGACTCCCTTACGAGGCTTTAAATCCGGGAGAAAGAGACGCCCTTGAGGATTGGGAAAATGAATACGGCGGCATAGATGAACTTGGGGATAAAATAAGCTCTATCGAGAATGAGGATGCCGTAGTAGATAGTGGTGGTATCCGCCACGGCTCGCCAAGCCTTAATCTCCCTGGAGGCAAAAATCCAATAGAGCTGTTGATGATTTTACCGCACAACCCTTTAGATAAAGCCGGAAAGGAACTTGCTAATTTTGAAGCTCAATTCGAGAGTAAGCCTATTCCTGTTGATATGCAGGATGAACATGAGAGGCTAAGAGAAAATATTGCCCTTGCAAAATCAACAGCGTCAGAGAAGTTTCACCATCCCAACCACTGGGAGGAGCCAAATGTATTAGCCCACATCCGCTTTAATGAGCGAACGACCTCAGATGGTAACAGAGTAATGTTTATTGAGGAGCTACAAAGTGACTGGGCACAGGAAGGAAGGAAGCAAGGGTTTAAAGAAATGTGGAAGCCGGAACAGTTAAGGGTTCTTCCAAAAGAAGAAGCACTAAGTAAACATGATATTGAGGACTCTGTTTGGGCGGTAGAGGCAAAAAATCCCGACGGGACAATTGGCCAGCTATTCACTATTTTAAAATCAAAAAAGAAAACCGAAAAGGAAGTTATTGATTACATCGTAAAAGAGAAACCTGAATTAGATTCAGGCGTCCCACAAACCCCCTTCAAAACAACCGACCAATGGTTAAAGCTCACCTTACGTCGGGCAATACGCTATGCGGCAGATAATGGGTACGACGGCGTAGCGTGGACTACTGGAGAGCAGCAGGCGGATAGGTATGATTTAAGTAAGCAGATCAACATGGTTTCAGCTTCTAAAAATGATGATGGGAATTACCAACTTATTGTAGAGGATAAAACAGGACAAGAATTAGAGGATTATAGAGGATCAGGTAAAAAAGTAACTCCGCAAGAAATGGAAGATACTATTGGAAAAGAAGTATCTAAAAAACTTATGGAGGGAGCTGATAGGAATTTTGGGAAGCCTTGGCCTAAAAAGATGAAGGTTAATCCTGAGTTTTTTACAATGGGGGGGCTTGATCTAAAGATTGGCGGCGAAGGAATAACATACCTCTACAATACAGTAGTCCCCAAGAACGCGGGCAAAGTCCTACAGAAGCTTGACAAATCTATTAAGCTTGAAGAGGTGCAGTTTGGTGAAGTAGAGTTAAGGCTTACCGATAAAGAGAATGCTGAGTTGAGCAGTTTGAGGGGAAGAAATATTAGAGACCTTTCTGAGGATGAGCAGGAGAGACTTAATGAATTACAAAACAAAGCCTCTGTTGTTAACTACGACAGGGAAGCGCCATCCTTCACCGCCACAGGATTCTACCTCACCCCCCATGTAAAGGACAAGGCAATCCGCGAGGGTATGCCATTATTCTCCAAATCAATACAGTTAGCCCCCGATAAGCTTTCCTCGGCAAGGTGGAGGGACGACTTGTACACCCAGTTCGTAAACTACATGCACTACATGGATATGCTACAAAGAAAGGAATATCCAAAAGGCGACATTCCGGATTATATCAATATAGTCCAGATAGAAAACATTGGCAAAAATGTTGTCCGTCATAAGCAAGGACAGGTCCTTGTGAAGCATTTCCAACCTATCATAGATGCTGTAAGGGACCTCCATAACCATAACAACACATTGACCAGGGAGGTCACTGAGACATACTTAAAATCAAAGCACATCTTAGAAGACAAGGTGATGAGCTATTCATACAAGAAAACCGGTGATGATGTTTATGATGTTAAAGTTGAAGGAGAAGGCCACGATGGTATCTCAGGGGGTGAATTTAAAGCCTTAGTAGGATCACGAAACTACAAGGTTATTCAAGAAAGGGTTGCTAGGGTTGAGAAAAGCAACAAGTCACTTAAAAAATCGAAGAAAATCACAGGAAAATACACAGGTGGTGGTATCTCTATGGCTGATGCTAAGGCTAATGTAAAAGACTTTGAAGACAAAGCTAAAACAAGCCTTTATAACAACTTAAACAAGGAAATCAAGAAGCTTGTTGAATACATTAATTCAGAAGAGAGCACAACTGGGGAGATTTCAGCCGCAGTGTCTAAAAAGAGAATGACTGAATTCAAGCACTATGTACCATTAAGAGGCTTTAAAGAGATTGAGGACACCGACAAGACTTTCTTTACTAAGAGCACGGTGCAACGAAAAGGACGTACATCTGAATCCGGAAGTCCTATTGCCTACCTACAGGCGATGGCACAGACAGCCATTGTAACAGGGCAGCGCAATATTGTAATGGTAGCATTCCATAACTTTGCAGTACAAAACCCTAACTCTAAACTCTACAAGATTCGCAACGCCTACTACTACATGGAGGGAGATGATATTGTTGAAACAGCAGATAAGCCAAAAGGAGCAGACGGCAAACCGGGTAAGATTCATGTCGATTACGAAAGATCACTGGGGGAGTTAGGCATAGAAGCGGATGATAACGTTAACCTTGTAGTAAAAAAAGTGGAAGGCCTCATGGAGACTATATCATTCAAGCTTAACGGAAAGCAACAATACATTGACTTCCATGGCATCGATGGAATGAGGGTAGGAAGGGGTTTGAAAAAGACCGACGTAGCAGAAGTTCACGGTGTATTGAATTTTGTGAGAAAGTTCAGCAACATACTACGCCAGGTGTACACCACGTACAGTCCTGAGTTTGGGCCACGAAACTTTACACGCGACTTTTTCACTGGTACTATAAATATAAGAAATGACTTTGGCAACGCCATGGCATTAAGGGTAGCCGGAAACACAAGAAGCTCTTTCGTTGCTTTAAGAAAGCTATTAAAAAAAGGCGGTATGGACGTCGTATACGCTGATGGGTCAATAGAGAAGCAACTTGCAGAATACATTGAAAGTGGAGGCTTGATTGGATGGACAGAGATGAAGAGTGTCCAAGATTTCAGTGATGAAATGAAGAGGAACCTTAAAAATCTCTCAGACTTTAGCAACGATCCGTCTTTCAAAGGGCTGATGACAGTGGGCGGGCAAAAGCTAAAAGGGGGATTAAATACGTTAATGCAGGGTATGGATTTTTGGAACAAGGTATTTGAAAATACCATGAGGTTTAATGCCTACAGGCAGATGGTAAAACCAAAAGACAAAGGGGGGGCGGGCATGACTAAGCAAAAAGCCATCAAATACAGCCTAGACTTGACAACAAACTTCAACACTAAGGGATCATTGTCAAATGCCATCGGATCACTGTTTTTATTCTTCAACACGAGTATGCAGGGTGTAGATAGAATGCTTAAGCCGTTTGGAGGTATAGAAGGCATATTGAAGATCGACAAGACACTTAAAGGCACAAGTGACACCAAAGGGATAATAATAAAGAAGATCGCTAAGAGAGCCGCTATAACTGCGGCAGCACTACCTGCCGCCCAGTTCATCTCTGGTATGATGAATCAGATATTAGGAGGTGAAGATGATAACGAGGAGCCATACTATAATAAGATCAGTGAATATGTCAGAACGCACAACCTTATATTCCCTGCGGGGAAAAACAAGTTTATCTACATTCCAATGCCGTATGGCTACAATTCTTTGATAGGATGGGTAGAATACGCAAGGGATTATTTAGAAGGCCGGTCTACGGGAAGCGATGCAGCCCTGAAAACATTTACCCTTGTATCGGAGTCATTCTCCCCACTAGGGGCACCTAACCTTGAGTCAGGCAAACCGCTCGAGGCTATATCGGAATATATTGCACCTACGGCAGTAAAGCCAATTGTAGAGTTGATGTTTAACCGGAACTTTATGGGCTTCCCAATTGCAAGGGAGGGGTCTTCATTTGGAACGCCTCTGCCAGATCATAAGCAATATTATGATTCAGTAAGCCCATTCTCAAAGCTGTTGACTGATTTCTGGGCGCAAACAATTGGTGGTTCTGATAGCATCACACCACCACAGTATGGTATATTCGATATAAACCCTGAATCTATTGACCACTTGGTTGGCACCTACACTGGTGGGGTAGGCACATTCCTAAGGAACTCTTATGGTACGGCGGTGGGAATAGCTAAGAAAATCCAGGGCACACCGATGACTGAGAATGAGAGAATCTTAAAGAAAGTACCATGGATCAGGAATTACTATCAGGAGACCTCACCAAGTTTCAACCGAAACAAGTATTTTGAAAATGTCAGGATGGTGAAGGAAAAGAACACTTACTACAAGAGGTACATCTCCGCCGGACGATTACAGGCTGCCAAAGATTACTCCAAAGAGAACCAAGGTTACATTAAACTATTCTATTGGAGCAAGGCTTTTGACAAGTCTTTAGATTTATTTGAGAAGGTAAGAGATCAGTCGCGAGTGGAAGGCAACAATGCCGATGTATTGATGTGGGATCGCCGGATGAATGATAAGCACATGACTTTCAACAAGATGTTTAATGCTGTGGAGTTAGGTAAAAACCCTAACGTGCTCTTTGGCTTGCAAGAACAGGCAAAGAAAATAACCCCATCATTTCTAAAGAAAATTTATCGTATACCTGAGTGATGGATAAAATAGAAAAAGTAAGGTTCTCCGTAAAGGACATGTCTATGGAAACCGGCTTATCAAGACGTCTAGTACTTCGTCTCATAGGCAATCACTTTATTAACACGGCAGAAATAAAGTCAGTTCAAGGAGGTAGGGGAGTGTTTCTTAGCAAGAAGCAACTACAAAAGCTTAAGAATATAATTGCCGAGAATGATAGATATAAAATTATACGCAAGCATCAGCAAAAGCTGGGCATCCTTAAAACACGATTCAACAAGTTATCAGTAAAACTACAAGCGGTTGGTTTAGAAATCAAGAATATTGAATCATCTCTGTAGAGAGTGATTATTTTTGGCGTGCTGTTACGTATAGTTTTGTAAGGTAATATTTTAAGATAAAAAGCTACATTTAATTTTGTAGCCTTTTTTGTATATTTGAAACAACGAAAGCGGGGGCTTTCTGGTTAATATCCGGGAAGTCCCATTTTTATTAAATCTAAAATATGCCACAATTGCAACAAGAGTTAGATAGTCCTCTAATGAACATAGCCGAAGAAGAGGAAGGGTTTGAGCAGGAATCCACTATAATCCGTGATGGCCCTATATGGGACATAGCCCAAGACCTCATCTATGACTCGGAAATGTGCTGGTACAACATGAAAGATTTTCGGGAGCGTAGAGCAAGAAACGCCAAATTCCGGAAGGGCGATCAGTGGACAGACCTTGTTCCCGACCCTGACAATGAAGATGCCACCAACACCACCAAATATGTAACTGAAGAAACCCTCATATTAAGGTCAGGCCGCACACCAATGGTCAACAACCAAATCCAGCAAGTGGTAAAGAACATGATTGGCCAGTACCGCATGAACGACTATGACCCAAGGGTGATGGCCACCAAGCGGGAGCATCAAGAAACCTCGGAGATGATGACCAACACCTTAAGGTTTATCCAGGGGATCAACAACACAACCAACAATGACGCAAGGATGTGGGAGGAGTTCATAATTTCCGGTGTATCAATATCAAAGGAAATTTATGAATGGAAGGACAGCTTCGACAGAAAGCATCCAGACTCCGAGGAAGTGCATCCCGCACGATGGTTCATAAACACTGACATTGAGAAAAGAGACGGGTCGGATGTTGTCCTTGTTGGGGAGATATTAGATGTACAGATGGACGAATTGATCACCTTATTCGCTAATATGAACCAAGCCACCAAAGACGATCTATTTGACATCTATCACGACCAGGTCTACGACCGAGCTTATTTTGAATCAAGGTTTGACAGGGACAAAATCGATCAGCTTGACTTCTTAATCCCCCACGACAAGACTAAGGCGAGGATATTCGAAATATGGAGAAGGGAACTTAGGGAGAAGTTGATTTGCCACGACTGGGCAAAAGGCACCCAATATGAGCATGACAATGAAAACATAGAGGAGGCCATGGCTGATGTCGACCAAACAAATGCAATGCGAATAGAGGAGGGTATCCAGTTCGGGCTCCCGATTGATCAGATTAAAATGATCACCTGTGAAAGAAAAGAAGTGTTGATCTGGATGTTCTACTACCTCAGCCCTCATGGAGATGTACTTGATTACGGAGAAACCCCCTATGATCACGGGAAGCACCCTTACACTATGTTGTTATATCCACTTTTCGACGGTGACATCTGGTCATTTGTAGAAGATATAATTCCGCAACAGAAGATGATCAACCGCACCATTGGAATTCTTGACCTTACTTTAGGGACATCAGCAAAAGGGTTGCTGGCTATTCCGGCAGGGATTATACCCGCAGGAATGAGTGAGACAGACTTCGCGAAAAAGTGGAGCAAGCCTGCCGGGGTAATGGTCTACGAGCCAAGGACAGACCTTCCGAATGGGGGGATACCACAACAGATCAATAGCGCCGCCTCTCCTGTTGGGGCAACCAACTTACTGCAAATACAGCTCGGCTTACTGAAGGAGATTTCAGGTATCAACGATGCAATCCAAGGGCAGGCACCAAGTTCAGGGACATCGGGAAAGCTCTATGCCCAGCAGACTACAAACTCAACAATCTCCACGCGAGACTACTTTGATGTTTTCTTTGATTGGAAGCGAAGGAGAGACTTAAGGCTGGTACAACTAGCGCAGCAGTACTATGATGAAGAGGTGTTTGTCAACGTCACCGGTAAAGATTACAACCCCAACTCAGACATCTACAATCCGATGATTGCCAAGGAGGCAAAGTACGACATTGTAATTGCTAAGTCACCACAGAGCCCGATATACAGGGTTGAGATTGAACAGCAACTTAACAACATGCTTAATGCAGGTCAGATAGACATCCATCAATTCTTAGAGAATTCAAACTTACCATTCAGTGATAAATTAGGGGAGATGGTGAAGGAGAGAGAAGAGAGGCTCAGGCAAAATGGCATAGATCCAGATATGATTCCCTTACAACAGCCCGCAAGAAATCCGCAAGCAGCGCAACAAAAGCCGATAGGTCTACAATAAAGAATAAAGTTTTTCTTTATAGATTTATTTTGTAGGTTTGACAAGTATAAGCGGTGAACCTTTAAATGCCTAATAGGCCAATCATAATACAAGCGCACGACAACCTAACAAAAGGGCGCCGAGAGTATGCCCCTTATCCAGAGGAGATGGAAGAAGAGATTCGAAAAATCAAAAACAACAAAAAAGATGGTAGAATTCATACGCAAAGACTTAAGCAAAGTTGATACTCAAAGCCTGATCATTAGAAGGAACTGGGTAAAAGAAACTTTAGATCGTTATGAAAAAGGCACCGTTCCTCTATCAGACAAAGAATGTGAGATATCAGACGCTCTTGATGGAGTGTTTGTAGATTTGGATGGCGAAATATGGAGAAGGTTTAAAAACGACTTCCCATGAAAATCGTCCATGTTCCCTTATTCAGCGTAAAGGCAAACAATTATTTTTTCATTCCAATAAATTAATAACCTAAAAACTAAAAGCGCCCTTGGAGGGGCGCTTAAAACATATACACCAATGGTAAAGTTAACAAATATTAATAGGATTATCTATGGTTTTGGTACTTAAATCATTCGTTCGTAAATCAAATTCATAACTTACCACTACATCATTAGCTTCAATTCTTATTAAATCTCCCACTTTTACTAATCTGTCATCAACATGAAACAAGAAAAGCTGCCATTGCTGACAGCTCGTCTAATTTGGCCCCTATTGTTTTATTATCGAACCAATTCAAAACAAAGAAAATAGGGGGCAGAAATTATATCAATATAGAAATAGTATAATAACATCTGTCACCAAAAAGGGTGACACATCGATTAAGGAGGGTGACACGTAGTGACAGTTGGTGACATATAATTTTCTATCTGTCACTCTTCTAAATGATTAGTAAACAAAGAGTTATGAAGTATTGGTGACAGATGACATATAATATATACTATAAAATATATAAGGTATATACTCCTCAAAACACTGATAATAAGGGGTAATAGAGTGAAAAAAAGTTTTTCTGATATTATCTGTCACCTGTCACCAAATTGGAAAAGTACAACTATCACCACACCTGAATCCCCCAACCCCTAACCTCCTTGTCCAGCTCTTTAGCATCACCAACAACATCATCGAGGCTTGACCAGAACTTATGACTATGGTTTTTGATTTTGGTATGGACGAGTTCATGTAGTATCACATAGTCAATACAGTTATTTTAGTATTCTTTTCAAAGAGACTCGCACGTAGGAAGATATCTTTCTATCATCTTTTTTGGCTGCTTCTTCTATTTTTTTGTATAGTTCTTGGTCAACTATAACTTGGATAGCCTTATACTTATTAGGAAATAATTTCATATAATTAAATGTAATACCAATAACTACAATAAGCAAAAAACACTGAACCAGCAAATACTTACAAATAATTAATATTTGTGTTCTCGCCGCTTGATAGCTTTATTAAAAGATCACGATTGACAGGTTGGCACAAGTGGCACTTTATTCATGCCATTTGTAATTGTCTAACAACTACAAACGACTAAATAAATAAGCTATAAGTCCTTTAACCGAGGATTTTTTTGTTTTACATGCATTAACACTATCTTAGCAAGAGTTAACTTTTTTATAACTCATAATGAATCAGGGGATTCTTGTTATCGAACAGGAGTTCCTTTTTTGTTTTAACATCTAAAAATAAATAATATCATGAGCAAATTAATAGAATTAGTATCAGGTAAGATTGGCTCAATGAGAGCGTTCAATAAGATAGAGCGTGACGATTTGATTGCCGCAGTGGATGGTGTCTCTACAATACAGACAGCCATCACAGCCAACACAGGATCTACACAGGGAACTGGGGAGGCTTTGACCGAAGGGTTTAATGAAATAACAGTATGTGCCAACGCTGGCGACGCGGTGACGCTACCAACAGCGGTAGCTGGATGGACGGTAAGGGTCAAGAACAACGGAGCTACATCCGCAGACATATTCCCATTCTTAGCTGATTCAATCGACACCGAATCGGCAAATGTTGCAATAGCGATTGAGCCGGGACAGACTATCTCATTCACAGCGGTAACCGCAGTGATTTGGGAGACTACTGGCCGAGTACCGCCTGTTGCTATATTAGATGCAGTCCAGCAGGACTTGACAGGAGCAGGAGCAGCTAGTGTCACGTCATATTACACAGCATGGACTACTGGGAGCACTGATGCGCTAACACTAGCTAGCGGCACATTTGTTGGGCAATTGAAAAAGATTGCAATGATCGTTGATGGCGGAACAGGAACACTTACCCCAGCAAGCTTTGTTGGGAGCACCTCTGTAGCTTATGCTGATGTAGGAGACTACTGTGTATTTAGGTGGAATGGTGTAGGTTGGAGGCTGATTGAATTAGGCAACAACACTACTGGAGCAGCAGGCCCAGCAGTTACCTAAGAATTCAAAATAGTGTGTATTAAATATAATTAAATCATAAAAATCATGGCAGTAAGTATTAAATCTAAATACAGTCAAAAACTATCTTACAAGAAGCCTAAACGCAAGAAAGGGGTAGTTGGCAAGGTAGGTTCAGGTAGAATGAAGGGAAGCAAAAAACGGAGGAGTAGTAGTGGATACTAAAGAGGTTTTTCCTCCTCTTGGTGATAAGGTGGTGGGATTGGCAGATATACCTCACTTTATCGCTTCTGACTGGGACTTAGCAGAGCACTACGATACCCTCTGCGCGTGGTGGTTAGGCAATAATTGGCCGGCACTTCCGCCTATATTATTACCAAAGACTGGTGTGGTTATTGAAGATTATTGTGCAGGGTTCCTGTATGAGTCTAAAGACACACCAGTAATGTGGATGGAATACATAGTAGGAAATCCCGATGCCGATAAAAAATGGAGAGGAGAGGCTCAGGACTTGTTGATTGAGAACCTAGTAAAGAAAGCTAGGAGTTTGGGGTGCAAGATGCTGGTAGTATCTTTGTACAAGTCAAGGCTGATCGAGCGGGTAAAGAAGCATGGCTTCAAGGCGCATGACCACGAAATGACAAATTTGTATCATACATGGGAGTTTTAAATGATAGTAGTAACAGGATCGGCCAGAACAGGAACTTCTATGATCATGCAAACACTGGTCAAGCTTGGATATAAGCCTGTCTCTCCGAAGTTCAGCAATGTCCATGACAATATAAGAGGGTACAACCCCAAAGGATTCTATGATATTGAAGATATCAATGACATTGAGAAATTGACAGATGAGTCCGGCGAAGTGGTGAAGATATTTGGCAGTTGCCTTGATAGGATCAACTTTGAGATAGTAGACAAGTTGATTATGGTCTTAAAGAGCGCGAAGGAAGCAGTGGCAAGTAGCATACCTGTTTTTAAAGCAATGGGAGAAGATGTCGAAGGCCAAGAGTTAGATATCTACATGGGAAATTATAAACTCATCCTTGACTTCATTGATCAAAACCCATCAATCCCTGTTCTTGGTATCGAGTACAGTATGATGGTAGAAGATCCTGAAAATATAATTAAAGAAATTGCAAGGTTCTTAGGTTGTAACACTAATCCAATTGAGGCCATTAACAATATAAACACAGAGGAATTATGCCCGCATTAAGCATAGAAGGTGTAGGATTTGGCTTAGAAGATAAGGCGGCGGCTAAGGAGCAGTTTATGCGTATAACGCAGGAGCATAATCTTAAGCACACATTTTCATTTGACGAAGTGTGGGATTTAAGTATTAGGCAGAGGTATCGTGAAAATGTCGTTGATTTTGAGGCTAAAATGTTGGAGCAACCAGAAGTATTAACGGGAGATGCTATTACAGAAGTCAACCCCCTTAAGCACAGCTTTGCTGATGGGTGCTACATCCGAGAGATATTCAATCCTGCGGGAGAGCTTCTTGTAACTAAGATTCACAAAATAGCACATCCATACTTCTTACTATCAGGATCAATGTCTATTATGACTGAGGCCGGCCCGAAAAGAATACAAGCTCCCCATCATGGTATAACACCTGCGGGGACAAAAAGAATCATATACACACATGAGGACTGTATTTTTGTTACAGTCCATGTGACAAATGAAACAGATTTAATCAAGATTGAGGATGAGGTTATAGCGAAAAGTTTTGATGAAATTGATGAGAATGAAATACAAATCTTAAAAAGAAAATTATGTCGTGGGTAACTGTAGCACAAGTAGGAAGTCAGGTATTTGGCAACGTCTTACCACTTATAGGCCAAGGGAAGAGGGATAAGAAAAGGGCCAAGAGGGTTGATATAAGAGCTGATAAAATATATGATAAATTATCTGGCGTTTCTGACCCATACTCGGAAGCTATCAAAGGCTTGAATCAAAGGTTCAACAACTACAACTCCAGCTTACAAAGTTTAATAGGTGGTGGCAGTGCTTATTCTGGTGGAGGATATGGAGCTGGAGGGTTGGCTCCAATAGTTGATCCGGCAGTAGTACGTGGTGGGATGTCCCCAGACTTTCAAACAGGGTTTGGAAGCTCTCCAGGACAATTAACTCAATCGGCCGGCATAAGCCCAGAGGTGCTAGATAAGGTTAGATTGGCAACGGAAATGCAGAGCCTGCAAGGTGATATAAATTTAGACCGAGGCGCAGAATTTCAAACAGAGTTTGGAAGCTCTCCAGGACAATTACCTCAATCGGCCGTCATAAGCCCAGGGGTGCTAGAGAGGATTTCAGCTTTAGGTGGTACCAATCCAACAACGGGGTTTCGGCAAGCTGATGACACGGGGGCACCAAACAAGAAAGCCCCAAAAGGAATCAAGGGAGCAGTAAAGAAAGTAGCATCAGCAGGCAAAGGAGAAGATGAGATTGTAGCCCACATAAACCCAAGAGAGGCAGAGATGCTAAGACAGACGGGGGGATCTGGAATGGTCAACCCAAGGACAGGTATAATGGAGTTCAATCCTACAGCGGGGCAACCTGACATGCGCTCCGCCGCTGAGAGAAAGAGAGACAGTATGGATGTTCCGAACAGATATTATGTTTCGGAGCATAACACGCCTTTACCCGCATATGAAACTGATGAGACATGGAAAGGTGGCCCACCAACAACGGGGCCATCTGACATGCGCTCCGCCGCTGAGAGAAAGAGAGACAGTATGGGGGTAACGGGACATCCGCAAGATTTACGCAGAACACAAGCTGATCCCACGCTTACAACTACACCCTCTCAGAGCGAACCTCAGTACTATGGCCCAGGATTCACACCACCAAGAGAATCACCAAGCGGGGTAAGCATAGCACAAATCAGTGATGAGTATAGTCTGCTTGGCAATCAGTTTGGGGCATTAAACCCAATGTATCAAGCTTTAGGAAAGTCAGTAGGTGGAGAGTACGATGCCTTGAAAGGCCGGTATGCCGGTCAAGAAACACGGGCAAGGGGTCTGGCTGACAGAAGTATATTCCAATCAGGTTTCGGAGCAGATGTATTAGGAAGAGCAGACAGGCAAGCAATATCACAAAATAAAAACTTACTCAACATGGCCAACCTAACAGGCATGAGCGATGCCGCTATATTGGCAGGGCAGGGGAATATTGCCCAAACTCAAGGGAACGTAGCAAGTGCATTGGCTGGTCAAAACACTGGATGGAACAGAATGAACCAACAGAGCCTTCAAAACCTTATGGGCGCGCAAGGCAACCTTATAGGGCAAGCAGGAGGGTTCCAGGGCAATATCCTTGGGCAGCAGCGAGGTGTGATCGGGGACATTGTCGGAATTAACAGGGATCGCCAAAATCTATTATCTAGAGAGGCGGGCATTTACAGTAATCAAGCCGCCAATGACAGGGCACAGATAATGGCAAACATATCAATGGCGAAACAAGCTACAGGCAATTATACTAATGCTTATAATGCTGCCAATGAGCTGGCCACTGCAAGTAACAAAGCGACGGCAGCACAACAACAGGCGTTAACAGAAGGGCTGTCAGGGATAGATTATAGCTCTTTATGGGGAGGACCGGATGCAAATCCCACGATGACTAGTGTAGGTACGGGATACGGCTACAAAATGCCAGGGAGCGACTACTCATACATATGAAAGCAAGTTTAACAGCTTCAAAGTAAAAGTTAGCAGGATTGTAAACAAGATTAGTAACAGTAGTAACATTTAGTAACAGTAGTAACATTTAGTAACACCTGTTACCAATGTTACCAATTGTTACTAAAAACAGTAAAAAAATAAAAATGGCAACCAACAGTATTTACAACCAACTAGGGGAAACAAACAAGCAACCGCCCGGTACAGGACAGAATGGTGGGCAATGGTTTAATACATTTTTTGATAGCTTGCCTCAACCAGGCGCAGGGCCAATCAATGAAATAAATCAAAGACTCTATGGAGCTAAAGAGGCAGCTTTCAATTTTCTAAACAACAACAGAGTGCAACCAGAGATGCCAATAGAAGACGAAGAGAAGAAGGCTGAGATCAAAAGGAAGATGAAGGTCAATGCGCTCGGTGACGCAGTAGGCATGTTATTTGGCGGGGCATTAGGGGCAATGGGACATTCTTTTGCAGTACCAGAAGATAAGGAAGGACCATACCTAATGAAGAAGATCGAAGGTATGGACGCTGCACACCAGACTGCAATGGAGAAGTACAATGACAGGATATTCGAAATGAAAGGCGATAAGTGGGATGCGAAAGCTGGTTTTATGGTGAACGAGATTAATAATAGGGAAGAACAAATACAATTATTTAACAAGACCGCAGAAGATAGACGGGTTGAACAGGGGAGATTGGGCATTCGGCGGGAAGAATTGGCCTCCAGTCAGCTGAAGGAAATAAGAGCTCAAATCGATGACTTCAAGGAGGAGCGGGGAGCTACACAGGAAAAGCTTTTGAAGCTGCAGAGAAAGCGAACAGAGCTAGGAGTCAGGGAAGAAGCGATATACAACATAGAGAATCCGACGGGTCCAACATATGCGGCGCAAATGGGGTACTATGATGAAGATATATCCAAATTAAAAAATGATATTGCGGGATATGATAATAGTCTAGATGGGCTGCATCGTATGGGATCACGAATATTAGGCGTCCCCTTTGTACCCCCCGTAGGTCTAAATGGCAGTGGAGAAGGTGGAGAAGGTGGAGAAGGTTTAGAAGGGTCGGATGAGGCGGCCAAGAGGGTTGATAAGATTAGAACTAGTTTTCAACGCATTTTTAATCCTGAAACAAATACATTCGAAGAGGAAATATCACCGATGACTAAGGAGGAGAGGGTGAATAAAGCCCAAACAGAGGCCTCAATTATTATAGACGAAGTAAGAGAAGCATGGAAAGGGGAGGATACCCAACCAACCCGGTTTAGGACAGAGAGGAAGACCGCTTCAGCAAAGGTCAGGGAACGTCTTCTTGCCGACTATGATAAATTATCTAGCGGTTCGGGTACGAAGGGCACGGTTGATAATAAAATTGTCTTGGAGCTGCTAAAATATATAGCGAACGATTCCAGTATTGGTGATAAATTGTCAAGCAGGGCAAACGATGTCTTCGAGATTATTAACCCTCCGTTTGTGAGTCAGCGTGCTAAGTTTGTTGAAAACTAATAAAACAACTACATTAGACATTCAATTCAATTTTTTTTGGGTTTAGGGTTAAAGTTTAGTATGAAATGAGGGAATTTATAGTTCCCTCTTTTTTTTTGTACCTTCGACATATTCAAAAAAACAACAATGAACACACCCACCACCAAGCAAAACCTAGATGAGTTCATATAATTGGTTTCCCACTGGGCGGTTTCCCAATCGCATAATACGAAGGCTACGCATGTTTGAGTCTATACAAGAAAAACACAAAAGGCTTTACGAAGAAAGAAGATGGGGAAGTATATGAGAGATAAGCTTAAGTCTGCTCCAGAGGCTGTAGCCACACCACTGGCTACTAATGCGTTTGCCGCTATAGAGAAGTTGTCATGGTATGTGAAGTCGTATAAATGGTTCTTAAACTTACTTAAATGATCACCACTATTATATCATACGCCTTGTTTATGGTGGCCGGTGCCGCCAACGGGCTAATGGATTCTTCAAAGTTTCACTGGAAGAAGTCTTTTGTAAAAAGGATATTCGTTGACAAGTTTGGTTGGAGTGAAGACTTCTGGAATCCTAAAAGATCATGGGTAAGAAAATATAGAGAAATAGGAAACTCATGGATAGCAAACATCTTAGAGAAGCTTGATAATTCATGGCTTTCATTTACTACAGACGGCTGGCGTCTATTAAAAGAAATAATGATCACAAGTATTTGCTTGGGCGTGGCTCCGGTTTGGTGGATGTACCTTGTCCTCCGGTTAATGTTATGGGCGGGGTATAAAATCACATACAGATGATCGTAGTCTACCCAGACTCAAAGTTTCTATGTATCCTATTTAGAATATACGTAGCCATTATATTATGGCATTGCTATATATAAGCCGATTCATTTGACACGATCTTCATAAAGGCCAAAGAGAGATATGTTAATAATAAGGATACTTTTGGAAAGTATGAAGATGATTCTTACGTATCAGGGTATCTTGACTCTTACAGCGACGCCTACCAAAATTTGTTTTATTGTTATTATGACGATGGATTAAAAAAGATAAACAATGAAGTGTTTGGCCTGTGGTACAGAACTCATACATGGTGGAGACCACGACATAGAAGAAGATGAAGCTGAGTTTGATGGTCATAAGATTGTGACAAATCTATCGTGTCCAAAGTGTGAGGTGTGGGTATAAGTGTATCATGGAAAAGACCTTGATGATGAGACGAGACTTCATTAAATCAACATCACTGGCAGCCCTGCCATTGTTATTACTGATAACCTGGGATGTAGAAGGAAAGGTTACAATTGCGTACCTACCCTACCTTCCACCAGAGCCTGGAATTGAAAAACTACTAATGTGTGGGTATAAGAGGGGGGGGTCACTAATACTATCAGTATTCATCCCCACGATGATCTTTTTTTCGCAAAGTATAGATTCGCTCCATCAAAGTCGAAGCGAGGGGTGAGATTAATATTTTTGATATAAGGTCCGATATAAAACACTGGATCACAATAAACATCACTGGGGAAGTTCAATTATTTATCAACCATAAATTTGTCTCAGGACACTACTTATGCAAGAAAATAAAATAATAGTAGATTTTTCATTGAAGTTAGCTAATGAAATATTAGTAAGGAACATCAATAATTTAGATGAGGTTTCAATACTGATTGAAGTTAGGCTTCATGATGTGATTAGAGATTTGATGAATGATTATTCAACACAAATTGTAGGGGCGATGAAGCGATCAGTAGAGAAGGCGGACTATTTAAAACGGATTGAACAACAGGATAAAAACAGAATTGGCAGTAAAAAATATCTATCAGATTACCGTCAATATACATGGGGGCACATAGAAAGTGAAAATAGTCAAAGGTTTGCCAATGCTCTGGAACTAAAAAAGAAGGGTATATCAAACGTTGATATTGCCAGACAATTCGATGTCTCAGAGGGTGCTGTACGAAAGTGGCTCAAGAAGGCAGAATCAGAAGAATACATCATCAAGGCCAATTATAAGGTTCCTGAAGATGGAAAAACTTGTAATGGATACACTCTCGCTGAAATTGCTGCCTATGTTTTGGAATTTACTCCGAGAGGTTATCGTGTTTCCGCAAAGAAGATTGAAGCCATTCTAAAATCAATGGAGGCCGAGGAAGTCAGGACTAAAAAAGAAAGGAAATGGAAAATAGAAAAAATACAATTAAATGCAGCTAAAGCTAAGAAAGCGGCAGCTAATCGAGCTGCAAATGGTACGGCGGTGAATGATGATTTTGAACATTTATTAACTTATGTTAAAGAAAGATTTGGCAAAGAAATTATTGATGATTTTAATTCTCGCTTTGCCAAAGAAAACCCCAATCTATAAAACTTAAAATATGAAAATGTCACCATTAGCAATTGAAATTATTTTATATTATCACACCTCCCCACCAGATGTGGATTATTACAATCTTGATAGCCCAGTCTCGCAAGACATTATAGAGAATTTAACAACTCGTTCGTGCGGCACTTATTTCCTCTCCCCCGAAAAGGGTGGTTAATGCCAGAAATGATAATTTAATTCAAATGAAAAACAAAGTCACCAATCTCCTGAATAGGTATACTAGGAGGGGCAATGTAGATTTCTGGGTATCCATTTACAGACACCACCCAAAACGTTAGGGCAATTTCGTTGAAGAAAATAGAAGCCATAATTAATATCCGTTTACCACAAAGATAAAGGAAAACTTTATGAAAGCAGGATTCCTATTTAGTTAGATGCACAAATAGCATTTAATTTCCCATTTGTGCACCCCTTAGTCAGCCCTAATACAGTAATTAATGTTCCATGAGGGCTTTCATTTCTTTCATTTCTTTCATTTCTTTCAATTTTCTTTCAATTTTCTTTTCATTGATTACATAGTGAAAACTCAATGAAATATGGTTGGTGAGGCTTTTGTGATTACGAGTATTGTCCAAATCAAACTGTGTGGCAAACTCGACAGAGAAGTCGCTAAAAATTAGAAGGTAGATAGCTTGTCTTTCGCTAAGATACTGTGCCACAAAAAATTCCAATAAAGGCATTCTGGATGGGCTGACCTTCTTTGCATCAAAAGTAAGTTGCTGGTAAATGTGTTGAATGTCCTGTAACGAGATTCCGAAATTCCGTAAATCACGGATTAGCAGCAACCAAACTAAGTCAATGAAAGAGAACAGCCGCCAGCCTTTTCCCTTGGCCCCTCGTTCAGCATCAAACAAACCACCTTTCTCCCAAGAGTTCAAGATGCGATAAGAAAAGGATCTGAGTTCATCCCTCAGTTTAATATCCCTTTCATTCAGTTTGCTGCGGGCATCTTCATGTGTAGCAAACCATTGAATGTATCTGTCCTTAAAATTATCCTCTCGTAAAATCTGTTCTTCCTGGGCCATCGAAACTTACCATTTGGTAATATTTAGTAAAAGTAAGCAATTCTCATCAGAATTGTTAGAATCAATAGAGGGTTAGCTTGTAAAACTTGTATGTTCTTGTATACAAGCATAAACACAAGAACATACAAGTTTAAAGAAAGGTAAGGTCCATTCTAAAGTCCATTGAAATTCAGGTAAAAAGAACGAAAAAGAACGTTAATAGAACGTTAATAGAACGTTAATAGAACGTTAATAGAACGTTAATAGAACGTTTTCACCACAACAACCATTGATAAAATACTTGTAAAGTAGTGGTTTAGTAGTTTGTAGTAGTTAGACTACCATAAACAACTGAACATCAATAAGGATTTTTGAACAAACACCTATTGAACTTTGATCTTGTAATCAAAGAAAAGACGATATTATCGTCAATCATGAGTAGCTCCTAATAGCTTTCATTACTTGCATATTACTTGCAAGCAACTTTTGAAAGTATCATGATGACCACATTTGGGTCATTATGAATAATCCATACGAACATATTATAGCCTTAATTTCCTAATTTTCCACTTTGGGAATATTGGGAAAGTACCAAAAGGCTCATTTCTTTTGAAAAAGGATACAGGGAACTTTTCAGGAATTTTCAGGAACTATGTAAACAACTGATATTCAGCTATTAATGCTATGTGCTTAATAGTTAGAGGAATTTTCAAGTAACCTTAAAAAGAGTTTTTAAACCCCAAAACCTCAGAGGAGTTATTTTTTTCCAGGCAAAGCGGGCAAGAAAAAAGGCAAAGCGGGCAAGAAAAAAGGCAAAGCGGGCAAGAAAAAAGGCAAAGCGGGCAAAGGTATGGGGGGCTTTTAGGGGCATCAAGGGGGGAGTACTCCCTAATTTAATTGCTGATAGTCTTTTTGAGCGTCGCCGAGGGTGGATTTTTAGCGGTTGTTAGTAATCTGCGTAAGACCCATTAGAAACAGAGACTATTCCTTCCTTCCTTTTCTCTACCAAAACGCAGGGGCGCTCGTTGTAACAAAGCCAATAGCCAATCATTGTAGGGATAAGGACGTCGTCATGTTGCCCCTCTACGTGTCCCATCCTATTGCGGCCACCACGACTGGGGTCTTTGTGTTCATAAAAAGATGCCTCATAGTAAACCTCTTCATCAAACTCCAGTAGGCCGTCCTCTCTTAGAAGCTTAAGCATAAAGTTTGATATCCTTGTCTTGTTGTCGTTGGTAGTCCACCAACCATACTTGGTAGGGAGGCCTGCCCTGACTTGGTCTACAGGGGTTCGGGTATACATATTCTTAACCACCTTACCTATCTCATCGATAAAGGTCTCAAAGTGCTGGCCTTCGGTATCTCCTTGGTTCTGCCCTGTGAAGTTGGCTTCAATAGCCAATAAGGCATCACCATAGATGTGGGCTAACTGGGCAGCCTTCCAAGCCATGATGTCTTGATCGATCCTTCCCTTCCATGAAAACACCCTTTGTGGAACCCCCCCTTTTGTCATTGGTGCACGGTCAAAGCCATTGATAGTACTCCAGTCGGCAGTCTTTGATTTACCTCCTATGTCAACGGTGACGATGTATCTATTTTGGTAAATAAAATCTTCTGGTGGCGCGGGCTTATTAGGCATATCCCATATTCTCAAATTACCATGCTCCTGTTTTAATGGGAATATGTTCTCAAGTATTTCTTTACCTGTTCCTTCCGGATAAATCTCTCCAATAAAAGGGGGAACCCTCATAGTCTTCTTAATTTTCATAGAGTACTGTGGCGGGAAGAACAGCCTTCCGGAGGAAGCGAAGGCCTCCTCTGCCGAGGATGGGAACTCTGAGAACATCCGCCATGTATCATTGTGGTAGTTCTTAAGTTTGACGCGATACCACTTAATCCCTTCCAGTGTGGCCCCCATACCCCATACAGACTTCTCATACTCGGTCATTGAATCAATAAGAGCCTTGGCCTCCTCAACATCTTCGAATTCTATTTGGTATAGTTCAATTAAGAACCATGGAATAAACAAGGGGGTGTATGGGTTCTTTTTTTGAGTAGCGGCCATATATTCTCGATGGAAGAAACCACCAGATCCTTTAGCGGTAGACTCAAGCGCAAGAAAGGAATAAGGCTCTTCCAGTATCGATCCGGTGATTGTTTGCATTAAGTCTTCTGGCTTCCTAGTCTCAGAGGACTGCCACGAAGCTATCTCTGTGCAATGAGCCATCTTGATGTTTTTCACCCGGAGGCCTTCAGGCTTAACCATAGACCCCACAGAAATCACACATCGTCTATCCTTAATGATTCTTGTTTTGGTTGATCCTTCAAAAGACTCAAGGACATAATCTTTTAATTCATAGTTGTCAAGCAGGGTGTTATACATACTCCTGACGGTGATCGATTGTTCTTCGGTATCCCCGACAATTACACTATGCCAGTTGATTTTATGTATCAGTTGTATCCACGCCATGTAGATTTCTATAAGTGTAGACCCTCCCCACTGTCTTGCTTTGACAAGGATAATACGTATGGGCATTTCTGCAATACGCATCTTTTCCAATTCGGCCAATAGAATCCTTTGGGCATACCGCAGTATGAAGGGAACAACAGGCAAAGTCCCGCCAATGTCTGTTTTCGGTTCTATCATTGTTGTGAGGCCAGCCCAGAATTCAAAGTCCTCGGCAAACCGGCAGGCGTTCATTTCTTGTATACCGGTGTCTAAGGGAATATCTAGATCATGGCAGTAGTGATCTAGGGACTCATGTTGAGCGAAAGGGGAGCTTTCAAGAGATTTAGGCAGGTAAATTGGTATTGTATTGGCAGATACGCGGAAAGGGAACCTTTCTATCAGGCTTCCTTCACCTGTTCCAGGTACGTAGGGGTCGGTAAAAACCTTGTTTCTCTTATCATTTTCTTTAAAGTACTCATGGTAATTGCTGTTCATCGATATAAAATTACTATTTTTGGAATTAATGGAGCTAAAGGCAGGGCTGTTCATAGAAGGCCAAGAGAAAAAAAAAGAGATAATTGAGTTTATCAAAGCTCTGCGCCAACACAATATTTTATCAAAAAAGAGAGCTAAAGAAGCTGGCCACTATATAGAAAGGGCTTTTCAAGTGGCATTTGTCCAAGATACAAAGGAAAGGTATTTATTGGACGATGATCTGATAATAATAAACAATATATTAAACCAAGTGGCTAGAGGAAAGAGGAAGGTGATGTTTGAGCTTACTGAAGATGGTTTTTGTCTTCGTGAAGTATTTACAGGGGAGGAGTGGCAATTGATGGTAGGAGCAAAACCAAGTTAATTTGCTACCATCATAAGATTGCCTTAAATTAGAGGCACGTAATAATACAGGAAGTAAGGGAGACTTTCGAAATGACAGAAAATTGTCATTCGGAGGTCTCTTTTTTTTATTTAATAAAAACAACAAAAACACAATGGCACAAGGATCAATAATAGACGAAATAATTGGGATCGATACAACCGCTCCCGCCGAAACACCAGCTAATCCCCCAAAGGAGGCCAACGCTCCCATCCAAGAATTTGAAAAAGAAACCCCTGTTGAGTTAGAACGGCCAACAGAAGACACACTCACCGCAGAACAGAGGGCAGACGCTGAGGACTTGGCCACAGCCGAGGCTGAAGATAAAGCCATTAAGGATGCGGAGAATAAGAAAGAAGAGGAACTGGAAGCTGCTACCGAAGCTGATAAAGGAGAGCTCACCGAAGATGAGCAGCAAAGGGCAGACAAGTTAATAGCCAAGGCTAAAAAAGCCGAGGAGGATAATAAAGAAGAAAAACTCAATAAAGAAGATATCAGGGAGCTTAATCAATTAGGCTATGATGTTGAGGTGGATGATGGCAAACCAGAGGAGGGGTCAGGAGAAGAAGGCGCTGAAAAGCCTGTAGAGTTTAATCGAACCGTGACAACCGATGTGGTAGAATCGTATACAGGAAAATTATACAATAGTCAGCAGGAGCAGGACAATGACAACAATGCTATTATTATCGCCGCTAGAAACCAACAGATAGCGCTCAATCAAGCATACCAATCAGACCCACACCTTCAAGAAGTAGTCAATGATGTTTTAGCCGGAAAGCCTTTTCTTCCATCGGTGGCAGCTCATTACGGAGCTGAGGGTCTTATACCGCAACCTGGAGAAGAAGGACACGAAGACTATCTAAAAATACAGTGGGAGAGAGAGCAAAGGCAACAAAATGAAGTTTCAATGCAAGAACATCGTCAACAGCTTGATCAGCAAAACTCCCAAAAGATGATCTCCTTTTGTCAGGGAAAAAAGATGGATCAAGCAGGGGCTCAGGCATTCGCATCGAAAATAAATTTAATTACAAGAACTTTAACACAGAACATGCTTGTAGACCCTTTTTTAGAGATGGTTTACAAAGATGGTTTGTTTGATACTGCCGTTGCCGCTGCAGAGGTAAAAGGGATGAATCAAAAAATTACAATAACCAGAGCAGCCCAAAACGGGCAAGGCAGAATAAAGAAATTTACCACTAAGAGTGGAGGAAAGACGCCAGTAAGAAGGCCAGTAAAGCATACCTCAGAAGGAGCTAAATTTTTAGACACTATTCTTAATGATTTCGTTGAGAGTACCTAATGGGGTTTTTTTTAAACCTTAATATTTAATTATGAAAAACGTGAAAACCTATATATGTAAATTAACAGAAAGCAGGATTTTCCAAGGTATCCTTGGGGTTGCATTGATGTTGTTGGCATATTATTCTCCCGCTGAGGCTGGAGTGATGATGGCGGTTGGCACCCTGAATGCAGGTGTTGTCAGAACGTCGAAGGGAAGAGGTATCAGTGACGGTGAAGGAAACAAGACAGATGCCCACTACAAAAGGGATATCTCCGACATCGTAACTGAGCAGAAGCCCGATGATTTCCCGTTGGACCATGCGCTACGTAAGATTCGTAACGCAAGAAAATCCAACAACTGGAAAGTAGAATACGAAGAGGTGACTTATAGAGGAGAGAGCGCACAGGTAAACGGTGCCGCTACTTTCACTACAGAGACTATTGGAAACGTCACAGTAGACAGTTCCAGTATGCTTGCAGTAGATGACACCTTGTTTGTGCCTGATGTAACTCCGGCCAATGGATCTGGAAAAGAAGCCAGGCTTGTTGTCACCGATGTTATCTCGGCTACAGTTATTGAAGTACAGGCTTTGAACGGCCACGATGGTTCTTCAGGAAGCGGTGATCGATTGACCACCATTCCAGATAACACTGTAATGTACCGAGCTGGTAATGCTAAGTCAGAAGAAGACGCCCAGACAGACCAGATTTACGAGCTTCCAGCTCAGGACTACAACTACAACCAGACTTTCATGCAGATGATTGAGCGTACTCAGATTGAGGCCGAGCATTCAGCATATTCTGGTGAAGACTTTGAAGACAAGGTCAGGCGAAAGCTATGGGACTTCAGGTCTAAGGTTGAGAAGAGTTTCATTTTTGGTGTTCGTAAGAGTGCAACAGTCAACGGAAAAGAAGTATTTTATTCTGACGGTTTGGTAAGTAGGATTAGTCAGGCTATATCGTTTACTTCTTCAGGAAGTTTACCTGCACCTACTTTGAATGAGACTATTGACGCACAGAAAACTGTGTTTGCAAACAAGGCCGGCAGTAATAAGCGGCTAGTTCTTTGTGGATCAGATTTATGTGCTGGTATTGACAAAATTTCAGATTACACTAGAAATATCAATGGTGGCGATCTTCACCTGTTCCACGGTGTAGCCGTGAAGAAATTGCAAGGTTCTTTTGGCGAGTTTAACATCGTCTATTCCAAGACCCTTGACAACGCAGGATGGAGCAAGAAAGGGCTCATACTTGATCTTGAGCACATTTTCAAGCACGACATGGAGAAGATGCATACCAAGGTTTTAGATCTTGACAGTGCAGGTATCCGAAGGACTCAAGACGCTGTACGTATTGTTGAGACTACATGTCCAACTATCCGTTATGCCGGAGCCTCTGGAGTCCATGCAGTGTGGTCTTAGATGTATGAAATCGTATATTTTTAAAAATTAAAGAAAAGAAATTATGCCAATAACTAGAAATGATAAAATATCGACACTATCGTCCGCAAAAGCAATTCAACTTCAGAAAGGGCTTTTTGATGCCGTCTCTAAGGAGGGATATGGCGTGGACGGAGTCGCGGCCTTAGTGGCTGCTTGGAATAAGGTAAATCCATTAGGATATGACTTGGTAACAGCAACAGCAGCGGAAGTAATCGCAATGAATACTACCGAGATTGAAGTAGTCGCTGCGCCGGGGGCAGATAAATGGATATGTCCATTATTCTGTTTTGGTTCCATTGATTTTGGTTCCGCCGCTTTTGATGGGTCTAACACGGATGTTCTGTTTGAATATTCAGGGGGAACTGCTGTTTCACTTTTTGCTGCGGCTTTGGCGGCGTCGGCTGACGCTGGGTTTTCCGGAGTAGCAACACTAGATGTTAGTGAGGTAGAGAACCAATCGATACGGGTGACAGAAGGGGGTGGAAACCCCGCGACAGGAGACTCAACAATCTCTTTAGGTTGTGTTTATTTGACATTAGACATTTAAGTCAATTGTTGTTTTTTTGAATAGATGGAATGTTAGGTGAGGGGGTTATTCCCCTCCCTACATTTTAAATATAAAATCATGTTAAAAACCTACAAGTACCTAGGAGGCAATATCGTCCTGCAAATTGGGGGGCAACCTTGTTTTTTTGGTGAGAAATCAGAACGAGAGTTTGATACCGAGAGTATCGATCTCCAGAACAATATTGAAGCTCATCCATTTTTTGGAAAGAGCAATCAAGGAAATGTTCTTATAGTGTGTTTGGCAGATGAAGCCAAGGAGGCAGTAGAAGCAGTCGCGGCAGATAAGAAGCAAGAAGATAAAGAGGCAATGGCAGCCCTCATAAAGGTGGAGAAGGCCTCTGCTGAAGCGAAGAAAAAGGAGGAGGCCGCTAAAGCAAAAGCCGTGGCAAAAAAAGATACGGTCAAGAAGAAGTCGATAGCTAAAAAAACTAAGAAGTAAAACATTTAAACAACAATTATTATGGATGCATTAGATGAAATTTTAGAAAAAGAACCGGTTAGTATTATTACACCAAAAAAAGCAACACAAAAATCAACAAAAGCAAAGCCACCTACACAGGAGGAGCTTACTATCAAGGCAGTTAATGCTGCCATACCAGGAGCGGTGGAGAAGGCTGTCGCAGCTACAATTGAATTAATTCAGGCAAAAGATACTGTTTCCGTGCCTGATAAGAATAATTCTACTAGTACAGCGAATTCTGATATTATTGTTACTATACCAGAGGTTAAGAAGAAGCCACGTCTAGCAAAGAAGTACAAGCACTACAACTTCACCTATTGTGAAATTAACCTGATCTATCAAGACAATAATGGCCACGAGGAGTGGGAAGAAACCATTGAAGCTGGCCATCCGGTTCGGCGTCAGCGACAGGAGAAAATCGCTTTTGAACATGGTGTAGACAAGCTTGGAGACAAAGGAAAGAGTGGCGGATGGATAGTGATTGATGAATCTTATGGCGACAAGAGGGAGACTATCCAAGATATGATAGAATCCCACCCTGACTTCAAGAAGAAATTCTTTCTACAAGATTATTGGGATATTGATCAGCAGGATGAAAAAAGAAAAGAGCTGGCCAATACTTCCCGTGAAGGCGAAGGGGTTGAGAATATAGAAGATGTGATCAGTTATGGTGAGGTAGGCGTATGGCTTATAAAGCATTGTGATGCAGACCCTGATTCGCTTCAAGATGAAGTGGCAATTCAAAAAGCAGCAAAAAAATACAAGAAACATTTTCCAAAAGTATTTTCAGATTAAATTATTAATGTGCGACCACGAACTTACTATAACAACCTGGTACAACAACGAGTCGATGAAGTCGTCCCCATTGGTGACACCGTCACAGGGGGGACTGCTATTGGCGACCCACAGGACTTTTTTGATAAAGAGTTAGACCTAAGTTCGGAGCACGTACTACGGATAGCCTCGTTAGATTTGGTTATTCCAAGTGCCCATGGTAACCTCAAACATTTCTATGGCAACAAGGTTCAAGATGTATCGACAAGGATAGAGGTTAGAAGCGATCTAAGTGCGTTACTGTACCTTCCTGAGTCTTATCTAAGGTTCGTGATTTTTAAGGCCACAGGGTTCAAGAGGTCACTCACTCCAATTGATATTATATCAATTGCAGACCCTAAATATCAATATCAAAGAGAGCATGTAGCGATTGCAGGAAATGTCAATAAGCCTGTGGGGGCATTGTATCCAATAGCAGATTCAGATTTGAGGGCACCAGAGCTTGGCAAGTACTTGTTGACTAAAATCTTCACAACTGCCCAAACGGTATCTGGACTTGATAATGATACTTCAGGAATTGCTACAGGGAATGTGTTTGCATTAATAGCTCAGGCTATCACCACTGAAAACGGCACCTATCTAACTAACGCTTCAGGGGTAGCGCCAACAAAGCTGAGTGATCAGTTTAATCTGGTAACTATCCTAACTTTCTCCTCGGTTCCAGCCTATACATTAGGGGAGACGGTAGTACAAGCATCGACGGGGGCTGTAGGCAAGGTTATCTGCAAGGACAGCACCAACAACCAAATTGTCCTTAGTCAAAGCTCTTATCTTTTTGCTGCCTCTGCTGTGGTGACAGGAGATACCAGTGCAGTGGAAGGATCACCGACAGCAGAGGCCGACTACACTAAAGGCGAGCATTCAGGCTATGCAATTGAATTGTTCAGGGTAGCCACTTCTGACACCATAGAGCTGTTTAAGTTCGTTCCAAGGCTTCCGGTAGAGGAAATGCCAGATCGTCTCTCAGAGAGCGTTATTTGGCACACAGCTGCAAAGTATCTTGAAGCCAATCAAAGAACAGACCTTGCCAATCCAATGTATGAAAAGGCGGTTGCCACAGCACAAGTTTATCAGACGGGGGTATAAATGGGAGTAGACTTAAAAAATAGCGCAAGGGTTGACTTAGAAGACATTTTCGTAAAAATAAAGGAGAGGTCTTTGAGGATATGTGTGAGCAACGGTTTGGATGTTGACAAATATTCTATTATGGATCATGAGATTCCCCGCTACATAATGGACTTCTTTCAAGATGGGGCAGCGCAGATCTCCGAAGATGCGGGTTTGACAAAGCATTATCTTCAGACGGGCGTTGATGCGATAACATTTTATAGCTCCCTTGAGGCAGGCCTTGATTATGGTGATGCCGACGGATTAGCTGACTACACCGATCAGAACACCTCTATTACTGCCTCGGCTGCGGCAACAACATTTTATACCTATACTATAACAGACACCAATAACATCTTCACAACTAATCAGACACTAAGTAGTCTCAATAATTCACATGCCAACTTGAGCACCGGCGACATTACTGTTCTTTCAGGTCAGACTACGGCATCGGAGAATGGCACATACAGGGTGGAAAAAGTAGGAAGCCCGACAAAGCTCAGTGATCTTTTTGAGATTATACAGGTGATGACCTTTGCCACCACCATGCCGGCCTACACTCTAGGAGAGCTGGTGAGTGATGGTACAAATCAAGCTCAGGTTATTGGACTTGACAGTGACAACTTAAAGGTGGTTACCGCCAAGCACAGCGTTGGATATTTTTCCGGAACGGCAACATTAACAGGGTCCACCAGCACAACAGCGGTGGCAGCAGCCTCAGAGACCAAGCACGTATTAGACGCCCCGGTAATAATGGATATTTTTGATGTAGTCAAGGGGAGTGGGCCTAAGACAGCGGGGGAGAAGCTTGATGTTAGTTCCGCCCACGACACTGTTGCCTTCAATATCACAGGCATATCTACAGACCCAAAAAGATACACAATAGTCCAGAGGTTCATCCATAATGCTTTGATCAATTTCACATTGGCAAGTTGGTGGATCATGGTTGGACAGGCGGAACTATCCTCAGTGTATTTCAATATGTACAACGACCAGGTTAAGAAGGTGAGGAACAACGCCATCCGCAGCGAGCGGAACAAGGATCTTATTGTACCATCTAGATACTATTAATTATGGCTGAGATAAAAATAAACCTTCTTGGGATCAATACGGAGGATATTGATAACATAGAGGCCAATGGTACTTGTTCTCAACTCAACAACATCTTCCCTTCAGGCAACCCAGCAAACCATAACTGGAGGCCACGCCCTGAAGAAGAGACCATCGATGCTTTTACAACTGCAAGCCTTGACGCTGGTAATGATGAGATAGTAGAGGTATTAGTTAAGTCAAGGGACTCGGCGGGGAATCTGGTGTTTTGGGTATTGTTTAAGGATGACAGTCCTTCAACAAAAATATTTAAAATAGCAGAGTTTACAAAGTCCGGAACTACCTATAGTGGGAGAACGGTATGGGATTCAGTAACAGCTAACCTTGTAACACGGGGAAGGCTACTATCTATCAATAATGGCAACGACTTGTTGTATATGGCCACCAAGCAAACAACAGGGAATGAGACTGATTACCAAGCGTGGGTGGGAATAACCAAAGGAACACAAGAGCTGCCACTATGGATGCACCGTGGCCACCACGCTTTGTTTTGCAGGCCGGAATATACCACCTACACGCAGGCCGAGTGGGATAAAAATTTTCCACTGACAACACTGTATGGTGGATTTGATATTACCAAGAAAAAAAGATATGTTTCCTACGTCTTCGCAGTAAGAGTCCCCGATGGAACTTATATGCTCCATTCAATGCCGATGATCATTGCAATGGATGATAGCAGCGGATCAACAGATAAGACAGTAGGCTCACTCGTCTTAGACTATGATGACGGTGGTTCTTACACAAAAGCCTATGAGCATTCCGATGTCAATGGAAATCTGGCAGCACAAGGGTTGTCCAACTTCGACGATCTGGCCACTTCTTTTACTGCTTATGGGATGCGTGATCAGGCGGTGGTAATCTTTTCAACGCTACTTCACGATACTTATACCGAAGCCTTGCATGACGGGGTGTACTTCAAACAAGGGGAGTGGGACGAGTGGACTATAGGGGATATGGCCGCCGACAAGCACGTTAAAACTAATGAGGTTATCCTTGCCACAAGGGAGGTACTCAATCCTGATCCATTTTCTTACCACTGGTATTCCGGAAGGAACATTGGTGTCTATAGAAACAGGGTAGTGCTTAATGCAGTTATAACAGACTTTCCATTACCTACCTATGACTGGCATGGCAACGCATGGTGGCAGTCTACTGATTTTGGAAACGGATGGGAGGCTGTTGAAGGCAGGGTAAGGGTAACTATAACCGTGGATGGAGTAGCCTACTACAGGACATCTAAAGTGTACTTTCCAAGACTTTCATCGGCGGCAGATAGTTGGTATCATTTTGGATTTTATACTTACCCTGATAGAAGAGCTACGCATGTTAATGTTTATGTTAAGGATGCGGCGGCAGCCTGGTTCGAGGTATTAACTAAAACTCTGCACCCCCATCCTACAATGAATTTTTCCTATCATACGAACACAGTGTTGGAGATTCTTAACACAGGGGCGCCACAACCAAAGAAAACAGACGGAAGTTCTTTGTTCACTTCATGGCCTAAAATCGATAATGTTTCAGCTCTAACTGCTAAAACCGATGCAGTGATAGCAGCTTTCACCGCCGAAGAAAACATTATCTGCCTTCATGAACCTAACAAGGTAAAGATATCAAGCGTCTTCCATCAACATTTTCCATTGACCCAGGTCTTCGAGTTTGACGATGAAGTTATTGGGAGCTTCGACAACACGGGGGCGGTTTCAGAAGGGCAGTTTGGATCATACCCACTTTACATCCTTTGTAAGAACAAGATATTCGGCATGGAAGCAGGTCCTGCCGGGGTGCTCTTCCAAAGGGAAGTAGAGATTTCCGGACTGTTAGGAGTCACAAGCCCCAAGGCATTCACTGTAATGGATGGGGCTCTGTTTTTTGTGTCAACAAGGGGAATACATATTCTTACTGGAAGTGGGGGTATAGAAAACATTCATTATGCCTTAGCTGACAGCGCAGATTGGAACTTTGATCAATTTATTGGAGAAGGCAAAATTTGGGAGGTACATGGAGACAAGCATGATGATAAGGTGTATTTCACCCCACCGTTTGAGCCAAATTCAAATCTTACTTTTATCTATGACACAAGGTACAGAAAGTGGTATAGCATTGATCGATTAAGGAGCCTTCAAAGGAAAGATGGTTTTTTATATGGTGTTGGTGGAGATGTTGATTTAATATGGAAGTCTGCATTGGCAGCGGAGGCTAATGAATGGCAATCAATTGCATGGTCATCAGAACTATCATTGTTTGTCGCTGTTGCTCAATCTGGAACAAATCGTGTAATGAGCGCGCCTGATGGTAGAACATGGACAGCACGAGCAGCCTCCGAGGCTAATCAATGGCAAGTAGTTGTCTGGGCGCCAGAATTGACTTTGTTTTGTGCTGTTTCACTTGATGGGACGAACCGAGTAATGACCTCGCCTGACGGGATAACGTGGACGGCGAGATCAGAAGCAGAGGCTAACGCATGGCGTTCAATAACGTGGTCACCAGAATTGACTTTGTTTTGTGCCGTGGCAAGTTCCGGGACGAACCGAGTAATGACCTCGGCTAATGGTACATCGTGGACGACGCGGACAGCAGCAGCGGCTAACGAGTGGATTTCAGTTATCTGGTCACCAGAATTGACTTTGTTTTGTGCTGTTTCAGTTACAGGCGCAAACCGAGTAATGACCTCGCCTGACGGGATAACGTGGACGGCGCGGACAGCATCAGAGGCTAACGACTGGCGTTCAATAACGTGGTCGCCAGATTTAACATTGTTTTGTGCCGTGGCAAATAACGGGACGAACCGAGTAATGACCTCGCCTGATGGGATAACGTGGACGGCGCGGGCAGCAGCAGAAGCCGTCCAGTACCGTTCAGTTATTTGGTCGTCGGAGCTTGCATTGTTTATTGCTGTTGCCAACACACTCACAAATCGAGTAATGACTTCGCCTGACGGCATAGCGTGGACTTCAGCGTTAGCGGCAGGATCTGATAATTGGGAGTCAATTACATGGTCACCAGAATTAACTTTGTTTTGTGCCGTGGCCGACACTGGCACAAACAGAAGTATGGTTTCAAAATACGGAACAACAGTCCCTTTGGCAACAACCAACACAATATATGATATTTCAAAACCCTCCACCACAGCAGACTCTAAGTCTATGACTATAGTCACCAATGACTTTAACTTAGGAAATGAATCGGTGTACAAGAAACTAAAAGCCTCAATCTTAAAGGGGGTTTACGCCGGAGGCTCAGGTGGATTAGTGATTATCCTTCAAGGCAAAAGAAAGATTCTCAGTACCTACAATGACCTAATCAACATTACCATCAATGATGATAGCACCTTCGAAGACCTGACATTGAAATCAAACTTTGGCTCTATGCAGACCTTCAGGTTGAAGATCACTGGCAAGGCCAAGATTGCAACCACCATTATTCAAGAGTTGAATTTGAACATCGAGCCGCGTGGGGTTAATCTAAAGACATGATAATTATATCTGACAGGTTTATAGACTTCTGGGGAAAGATGATTGGCTCTCCCAATCTTAAAGGGGTGCCAATATTATTCTGGATTATTGTCAGGGAAAACTCTAAGCCATGGGTTATTAGACATGAAGAAAGACACCTACGCCAGAGATTAGAATTACTCATAGTTCCATACGAGATACTATACCTGATAGAGTGGATTATTCGAAGGGTATTCAGGGGGACTAAGAATGCCAACAAGAAAACGATATTCGAAAAAGAGGCTTACGATAATGACGGCTATCTTTTATACATAGAGAACCGGAAGCCTTATGCATGGTTTAAATACTACTGGAAATGAACCTACCATCTTGGTTTAAGCATTGGATAGACACGGCGGTATTACATAACCTCCAAGCGAAACTTTACATTGGAAAATTAGGGATAGGTACGAGTGTACCTGGTAAAAAATTAACAGTTGTTGATTCTAATCCAAATCTCACCGAGGTTCAATTTGAAAACAGTGATTGGGGAAGCGGCGAAACAACACAGGCCGTGGCTATAAATTTTAGGCTATCAGTAGGAGGAACGTCACAAGATGATGCTGGGAGAATAACAGTTGGGAAGGATGATGATTGGGATAATGCGGCGGCTGCGGATTCATTCATGTCATTTAAAGTGAATTTGAATGGAACACTTACTGAATATATGAGAATCTTATCAACAGGGTCTGTGGGAATTGGAACTACACCCACAGCACCTTTACATATAAGATCTTCTACAGCAACTCTACTACTACAATCAGATGATGGAAATTCTGCAATTATTATTTTTGGAGATGCTTCAGATTCAAGTAGAGGACATATTGAATACACATCCGGTGATAATATGATATTTAAGGTCAATAACTTATCAGAAGCAATGCGTATTCACGATAGCCGTTTCGTATCTATCGGAAATACTACGGATGATGTAGCTCTTCTAAATGTTTCTGCTGCTGATGGCGTTGCAGACGAAAAGAATGTTGCCAAATTTATCAATAGCGAAGCCACAGCAGGAAGAAACTATGGTGTTCATATACAAGGTGGTTCTAATAGCTCTGATGAATCTTTTAGTGTTCGTAAATTTGATAATTCAGCAACTTATTTAAAAGTTCGTGGTGATGGAAAAATTGGAATTGGTACAGCTTCCCCAGCAGAAGCCTTACATGTAGTTGGGAAAATAGTCACAACAGGAGACGTTGGGGTTGGGACGACTTCCCCATCGGAAGCCCTACACGTAGTTGGGAAAATAGTCACAACAGGAGACGTTGGGGTTGGGACGACTTCCCCGGCAGAAGCCTTACATGTAGTTGGTAAAATAGTTTCAACAGGATATGTGGGAATTGGGACGACTTCTCCACCAAAAGCCTTAACCATCTCAGGAGCTAACACTGGTGGCGACCAATCAAGGGTAAGGCTAGTTAATACAGCGTCATCCCCAGATAATACATTTGATATAATAGCAACCTCAGCAAAAATACAGATTCTCCAAAGCGGATTAACAACTGCAAATATAGAAATTGGAATACAGGGATTTTATCCAGTAATTACGCTAGAAGCAGGGACGGGGCACGTTGGAATTAACGACTCAACACCCACCGAGCAATTGGATGTGAACGGTACGGTCAGGGCTGACGCGTTTAGTGAATTTTCAACACCACTGCCAGAGGAGGAGGCTCTTCCCATCGTCTTAGCGATGAAAAATAAATCAGATGGCACGATAGATCACAAAACCTTTCCGGGCTATAAGAAAGAAGAAGTCTCTTGGGAAGATCAAAAAGATGATAAGGGAATTGTAATCAAAAAGGCTGGAAGTAAGATGAAGGAGTCTGTTTCAATCAGCCTGCAAATCAAATATGCGCTGAAGGCTATACAAGAACTAAGAAAGGAAATCGACGCTTTAAAAAAAGGGGAATAGCATAAAAAGAATTACCTTTAACAACAACGAAAGCAGGGGCTTTATTGGTTAACTTCCATGGAAGCCCTTTTTTTATTAAAAGCAACGCCAACAAAAACATACTCAAGGTGGGGCATTAGGGGGATGAATTTTATATAAAAAATAAATAATGGCAGCACAAACAACGGTACGCGAAACACATATAACCGCAGAAACGGACAATGCACACACCAGTACTGGGATATTTCTTTCAGGAGATCAGCGAGTAATATATTCAGGAACGATACCTACAGCATCTATTAAGATGCAAATTGCGGAGGGGGGGCAGGATTTATCTGACGTAGCGTCAACAGAGTGGGTTGATGTTCCAGATACAACTAAGACATCGACGGCTACACTCTTGGTGTTAAGCCTTTCACATTGGGCGAGATTTGTTATTTCCGGCGGCGGTTCAGACACCGTCACTGTAACCACTACACGGGTTAATGGATAATTAATTTCAATTCTACTCTAAGTATTGGCAAATATATGGCTAATGCTTCACGGGAATAGTCGGGGGAAATTTAGCCCATAAGTGGGCATAGAAGACAAACCCCCAGCGTAACACACATATAAAGCAGCAGCACCATGAAATATGTTGTTAAAAACACAGAAGCAGATTCGCAAGCCTATCAGGGGAAAATAGCAAGGTTATGAGCGACCAGTACGACTTCACGGTAAAGGAAATAATAATTGAGTTGAAATCTGATATAAAGGATTTTATCAAAGAATCAAAACGCAGGGCAGATCAGCAGGACACAAAAATACAAAACCTTAATAATGACGTGATAAAGATAAAGAGAGATTCAAAATGGGCTTCGGGCATTATAGCCTTATTGGTTAGTTCTGCCTCGTGGATAGCGAACCATTTTACTTTTAGGTAGATAATATTATGAGCCATTACCTATGGAGCATCGATGAAGGCCACGGTGGACTAAACCCTAGTGGAGGCTATACTACCCCTTCATCAAAAGGGAAGCAATACACTTTCACCGGAGATAATCCACTGACGATCTATGAAGGCCACATCAATAGGATGATTGGCAGGTTCTTAAAATCAAGGCTCATTGAAGCGGGTATAGATTTTAAGACTATCAATGATGGGGTGATGGATACCCCATTGAGAGAGCGCGTAAACAAGATAGACGATATCTTTCATCTGGAGAGGAAGAAGGGGCGAACCTCTTTATTGTTGTCGATCCATTCCAATGCGATGACAAAACCAGAAGAGATTAAAGGGACGGGCCAGTCAGTGGCCAGCTATAACTCTATATGGACTTCACGGGGGGCAACCCGCAGTGACAAGCTGGTACAGTTCTTTGAGAGGGCATACAAAGAGAAAATGTCGGAATGGAGGTTTGCCACAGATTCTTCTGATGGTGATTCTGACTTCGAGGCGGACTTCTATATTCTTAGGAAAAGTGATGGTCCGGCTGTTTTAGTGGAGAACCTTTTCTTTGACAACAGGGATAACGCCAATTTTTTATCAAGTGAAGATGGACAGGAGACAATTGCCGACACATTGACAAAGGCTATTATAGATATTGAACTAATAAAACCTATTTGATATGTTAATAGATTATATTTTAGACGCCATACTTAACAACTTGAGCCATCCATTTTTTATGGTCATTTTCAGCATTGCCTTGACCTTTGGGGTGAAGTGGAGCGTTAAGAAAAGTAAGTTTGACTCAAAGTTTAGATTTTTTCAAGATCAGAAAGATGAGATGGTCGTGACTTTAATCCTAGGCCTTATGTTATTAATCTGGGACGATGAACTAATCACTGCATGGCTATTTCTGGAGGCTTATTTTAAAGGTGAGGAGTACGATCACGCGCCTCAAGAATTTCACACGTTTTATTACTTTCTTGTCGGTCCCGCTGGAGATCGTATAATTTGGTTATATCAAAAAATAGTGTCCTAAACTAATGAAACACATACTTAAATACTCCCCATGGGTAGTAGCCCTTATTCTAGGCTCACTATGGCTCAGCCAATGCGACAGACACAGCACAGAGGTGGGCAGTTTAAAGGATATCCTAACCGAGAAGGACGCCGTGATCATCCAGGTAACCACAAGGACAGGCCATGAAACCTTTCAGAAGAAGGCGCTCCAAGCGAAATACCAAAAACTCTATTCCAACTACGGGGAATTAAAAAAGGTTACCAATGATCTTGGTATTAAGAACAAGCAATTAAAAAGCTACATCTCGATTCAGAGCAGGACTTCATGGTCTGGAGTTGCCGAGGTTCGAGTGGACACCCTACTCATTACAGATACCGACACACTCACTATCCGCGATGGAATCAAGATCAGAGATGACTGGTTTGAGTTTGATGGAGGCTACCATGAAGGTCAATTTCAATACACCTACAGTTACTTTGACTCCTTGAATATTGTGACCGCTTGGCATAGGAAAGGGCTGTTTAAACCAAAGGAATTGAAGGTCAATGTTATCAATTATAATCCTCATACAAGCATACTAGGATTACGAAGCTTATCTCTTTCACCAAAGAAAGCCGTCTTAAGTATAGGCCCATCTATAGGATATGGAATAGGCTCTAATGGGCTGACGTGGCACATTGGGTTAACTATTCAACACCCAATGATAACTTTATAAAGTTTTTTATGTCTATGTCCCTTGTTTTGAAGTTTTTTTTGTGTCTGTTGAAGTTTTTCTTTATATTTGTCATCATAAAGCGACAGACTTATGAAATATACATTAAAGCAAAATTAGAATGACTGAACAAGAAAAGTGGGAACGCTATGAAAAAGACGTAAAAGCATGGCGTGTAAAGTATAAGAATAATCTGGATTCAATGCAGGCTAGTATGATGAGGCCAAACCAACCAGGATACTTCCGAGCAAACAATGATTAAAGCAGCAAAATCCACAGCAGTAAAGAAGATTACGAGCGACTTCAACAGTCAATCTTCATAACGAATTACAAAGTATAGGATGATAATTAAATTATTCACAGGAAAAGTAATTACCTTAGGGACCTACAAAAAAAGTTTGTCGCAACTACTTTTTAATCTGTAGGCAAATGGGGCTGCTTCTCGCTAGAGGGGTTCCCCATTTTTTTTGAACAAAAAAACAACAATTATGAAAACAGAAGAAGACCTGCGATTTTCCAGAGGGCTCTTAAATGCAATTGACATATACAACTACAAACGTCGGGCATTAAACATGATCATGATCTTAGAAGAAGATGAGCTTTCTCTACAAGACGTAGGGAAGTTCCTCTATCCCAACAGCAGCGACATCTCAGTCAGGGTAAACATGAATCAGATAATCAATGGTAAGAGGCCAAAAATATCCACTGTTTGGGTGAAAAGGCTGTGTGTCCTTCTGGAGACCACCCCGAACAATCTGTTTGGTTACGATGACGATGAACAAAAATTTATATAATTATGACAACTGGTTTTAATCAATATGCACTGTGCATTTATGGCACTAAAGATTATAATTAAACTATTAACAGTAGACGTATGAGCGACAAACAAATACACGACCTTGCGCCAGGCCTTTCTTCAGAAGAGATGTCCGCGCTATTTTTTGACAGTGATGTCCTGCAAGAGCAACCTGTTCAATTGTACAGGGTAGACTTCGACCAAAGCCGGTACTACTACTCCGTTGATCAGAAAGGAGACCTGACGGTTTATACCTCGGTAACCACCCTTATATCTATAACTATGCCCACTTCAAAGCATTTGATTAAGTGGTATGCTGAGATGGGATGGGAGGCAGCAAAAGAGTATTCAGAAGAGATGGCTCACTATGGAACCTTCATGCATATTGAAATCCAGAAGCTGTTGATCTCCCGAAAGTGTGATCTAACAGAGATAGATAAGAGGTTAGAAGATTACATTGCTGGAGAGAGGATAGGCTGGTCGTTCATGAAACACTTGGAACCTCTCAAGAAAGACATCTTAGCCTTCGCCCAGTTCATGATCGATCATGACGTAAAGCCACTAGCCATTGAATTGGTGATGGCACATCCCGATGGATATGCCGGGGCGGTAGACTTATATTGTGAGATGTCAATTGATGAGATGGGAGAGTGGGGCGAGGTTTACGCTTCCGGTGAACGTAAGGGCGAGCCTAAGCGCACCAAGAAGAATTTAAGGGTAAAGGCAGTCATAGACTTCAAACGTGGCAGAAAGGGCTTCTATGAGAGCCATGAAATACAGCTCCATGCTTACAGGAACCTGCTTGTATACAACTTGAATACAAGCGTTGACAAGCTGTTCAATTGGAGCCCAAAAGATTGGCGTGGAACAACGCCCACCTACAACTTAAAAGATCAAACCAACAGCCATAACCTATCAAAGTTTCCTTATTTAGTTGAGTTGGCAAGGATAGAGCAGGCAAAGCGGGAGAAGTTTTTCACAGTAATCAAAGGTGTTATCGACTTAGATCAGGGCGATCTATCTGACAATATTGATATCATCAATGTAGATGAGTTTATAAAATCAAAAACATTATAATTATGAAAAGGATAATCAACAATAAAAAACTAAAAAACTAAAAAACTAAAAATCATGGCAAGAGGAACAAGTACATCGATCGATCCACAAGGATTCGACTTATTTTTCTACAAAATCAAGGGTCTTAGAAAAGGGGAAACAGAAGTTTTTTTTGAAGAGACAAAAAGGGACAAGGACGGTCATTATGTGGCCAGTGAGGAACGAACCTTTACATTAAGTGGTGTCATTAATGACATTGAGGCTTTCAATTATAAACATGAGGGCAATACGTATCACGGCTTCAAGTTTAACATTGTTGACCAAAGCGCCAAGGAGAAGTACGTTCTCTCTTTAAGTAAGGGCAACGTATGGCGGGAGCTCATCAACAGGCTGGCTTCAGCAGAAGACCTTAATAGCCCGGTAGTAATAGGATGTTATTGCGCTGAAGGTGACGCCAGCAAACTCTACAAAGGTGTGTGGGCAAAGTCTGGGGACACAAAGTTGCTAAAGAAGCACGACGTCTGGACAGATAAGATGCAACTGATGGTCAAGAAGATTGACCTTGGTAGCGGCAAGACCCACTATGATTACACTGAATTAGATGAGTTCTTTGAAATTCTTCAAGATAAGATGCTTGAAACAATCAAGAAAGAAGAACCAATCAAGGAAGAAGAACCCGAACCTATCTCAAAAGATGCTTTTGAAGAAGTGGTAGAAGAAGCTTTAACAAAAGAAGAAGAACTTGACGACCTACCGTTTTGATGAACTTAATACCCATTAAATGAATCTTCGACCGATCAAATTCCTCGGCATAATTGTCCGAATCACGGTTAATTATCAAACAGATTACGGCATGAATATGAACCGAGCTAATCATATTCGCGAGCTAATTGAAAGCATCGCCTTCAGGCATGGCTTCACGATGGAAGCAATCCGGGGGCCGTCCCGTCGACAAGAATTAGTCTTCGCTCGTTGGGAAATCATACAGGAGCTGACAAAAACGGGTTTGACGCGTACAAAAATCGGGGAGCTCATTAACAGGGATTCTTCCACGATTTCAAATTCAATCAGAAGGATAAACGAAAAGAATGAGAGTAAAGGAATTCTTAACTATCGGAAACATAGATCAGTTCTTTCGTTTTAGAAATGGTATTAATAAGGGTAGCTTAAGCAATAAAGCAAATGAAAATGTTAATGAAAATGTTAATGAAAATGAAGATATTGAAGATGAAGTAATTAAGAATGATTATGATAAAAACAAGAATAAAAGCAACGGATATACTGTTCTTTGATATAGAGACAGCGACTATCCATGAATCAATCGGGCAGTACTCACCAACCTTACAGGCATCTTGGGAAAGGAAAAATAAGTTCTTCCATGAGGCCGCTGGATTGTATGCTGAGTACTCTAAGATTGTATGTATTAGTGTCGGATGTATAAATCATGAAGGGGAGTGGTGTGCTAAAAGCTTCACTGGAGATGAACCTGACATACTTAATGAGTTTTCAAATAACGTTGATTTCGCCAATAAGAAACACCTCAGTGGCCACAACATAATAGGTTTTGATATACCCTTCATCAGACGTAGGATGGTTATTTTACAAGCCAGATGTCCAAGCCCACTTCAACTATACAAGAAGCCACCATGGGAGTTAAACCACATAGTTGACACAATGGATATATGGAAGTGCGGTGACTTCAAACATTTCGTAAGCCTCGACGTCCTCTGTGATTTATTTGGCATAGTGTCCCCTAAGTCAGGGATCACTGGGGCAGACGTTTCAAAAGCATACCACGCCGGAAGGATCAGCGAGATTGTAGAGTACTGTGAGCGGGACGTATACGCCTCGTATCAAGTATACAAAAAAATGACAGGAGAATAAAAATAGGAACAAAAGTAAGATTGAAAAATCCAAGAATGTTAGATACACAAAATACAATGTTGTAGTTTGTGTATTATACGCCTCATTTTAGGGAGACTATTTTGAGGGTTATAACAAAGCAAATGTATACAGGAATTG
>Ga0114993_10000582_pt1 | contig 42155 bp, 36 predicted proteins | sample ArcticOcean_MG_C_FD_87042 | JGI IMG/M metagenome (GOLD analysis project Ga0114993, IMG submission 87042) | Marine microbial communities from western Arctic Ocean - ArcticOcean_MG_CB2_150 | ecosystem: Environmental > Aquatic > Marine > Oceanic | place: Arctic Ocean: Canada Basin | collected...
AGGAACCAGTGCGCCGCCAGCGTTGGAGCCAACGTATACGAAGGCCAGCGCCAGTCCGCGATTGCTGCTCACCCAGCGCGAGGTGACGGCACCAACGGCGACATCGCCGCAGCCGGCCAGCGCCAGCCCGAACATCGCCGTGTAGAGGTAGAACTGCCACAGGTTCTGTACCGTGCTGAACAGCATCAACGACCCGCCCAGGAGCAGGACGGCCGACGACAAGACCGCCCGGGCACCGGCGCGTTCGACCATCTGGCCAACCAGTACCTGTCCACCGCCCATGGCGAGCAGCAACGGCGCCGCCGACAGGGAGAAAGCCGCTCGCGACCATTCGAACTCGGCCACGATGTGCTTGAGCAGGGCGCCAAAAATATATCCGCAGCCCAGGCCTGCCTGGCACATGAAGCAGCCCAGCAGCACCGCCGCCAGTGTCGCCCTGTTATTAGTCCTGTTCACTGTGGGTAACGGCTGGTCAGCAGGGACGCTTACGCGAGCACACCCTGTTCGGCCAGCTCGTCGATTTCGTCCTGGCCAAGGCCCAGCACCTCGCGCAGCACTTCGCTGCTGTGCTGTCCGAGATCGGGGCCCGGCTGCTCAATCTTCGCGGGCATGTCGCTCACGGTGAAGCCCACGCGTTCGAGCGCGAGCTCTCCCAGGCTCTCGTGCTCAACTCGCGTAAAATAACGGCGGGCGGCCAGTTGCGGGTCGTCGTCAAGCCGGGCCAGGTCCATGACCACTGCCGCCTCGATACCGGCTTCCTGGAGCTCGCGCGAGAGCTCGTCGGCGTCGCGCGTTGCCGTGTACTCCTGCAGGCAACGATCTAGTACGTCGGCCTGCTCGAGGCGCAGCTCAAGCTTGTCGAGGCCTTCTTCCATCATCCAGGCGGGGCGGCCCAGTAACTCGCGCAACATTTTCCAGCGCACGTCGTCGAGCACGGCCACGGCAATCCAACGGTCGTCGCCCTTGCAGCGGTAGACACCGTGCGGCGCCATGCGCTGGTCACTATTGGCTCGACGCTCGAGGTTTTCGTTGTTCGCACTCTGGCGCACTACCAACTCGGAGAGGCTGTATACCGCCGTTTCTATTTGCGAGAGGTCAATGCTGCAGCCTTCGCCCGTGCGCCGGCGCCGTAGCAGGGCGGCTGACAACGCCACGGCCAGGTAACGCGGTGACAGCGAGTCGGTTATCGTGGCCCAGGGGCCGTGCGGTTCCATTCCCGGTTGGCCGGTGAGCTGGTTGAAACCGGCGATGGCCGAGCCCTGGCCTCCAAAACCGGGGTAGTTGCGCTCGGGACCGGTGGCGCCGAAGAGGCTGCTGCTGGCCACGACGACCGCCGGGTTGCGCGCGCGTATGGCGGTCGCGTCCATGCCCCATTTTTCCATAACGCCAGGGGCAAAGTTGTTTATGACCACGTCGGTACGCTCGATGAGTCGCCAGGCCAGCTCGCGACCTGCCTGCTCGGCCATGTTGAGGGCGAGGCTCTTCTTGTCGGCGTTGAGCAGCACGAACATCGGCGAGTTGTCCAGGGCTTGCTCGCCGCCGCGGTTAAGGTAGCGCAGGAAGTCGGGTCGCGCGCGCGATTCGATCTTGACCACGGTGGCGCCCTGTTGCAGGAAGTAGCGGCTGGCCATGGGGCCGGCGGCGCCCGAACCGAACTCGAGAAAGAGCAGGTCCTTGAACACGCCGCCCGCCGTCGTGTTGTTGTTCACGCTACGCCCTCGTCCATGAGTAGTTGGCGCTGTTCGTCGGACAGATTGAGTTCGTCGAGAATGGCCGGGTTGTGTTCGCCCGGCAGGGGCGCGCGTCGCAATCCCGCACGGCTACCACCGAGCATGGCAAACAGGGCGGGGTGCTCGACTGACGCCCCGAGCCGGGGGTAGTCGATGGTCACGAACATCTCGCGGCTGCGAAGCTGTGGCTGGGCGAGTATCTCGCTGGCCCCGTTGCAGGGGGCCAGCAGCACGCGGCGCTTGAGCGCCTGCTGGTACAACTCGGTCATGGTCATGGTCGAGAAAAACTTTTCGAAGGCGGCTTCCACGCCTCGAAGCTCCTCGCCATCCACGGCGCCCGGGTCCCAGCTGTCCCAGTCCTGATCGCGCAGGGTGGATGCGAGCTTGCCGCACTCTTCCATCCAGCTGCAGACCGCGCGCAGGTTGGCGGCGCGGGCAGGCCCGCCGCGCAGGCCGAATGATATCCAGCCGTCCGCGGCGCGCCATATCTCGCGACTGGCACCGGTGCGCGCTCCACTGCGCTGACCGCGGCCACGTCCCAGCGCTTGTTGACCGGCCGCGGTAATGAGGGTGGCCAGCTGGCATTCCTGCATCGACAGGTCCACGAGTCGTCCGAGGCCGTCGGATTCGCGCGCGTGCAATGCCTGCAGTGTCCCCACCACGGCCTCGGGCGCGGCGTGGTAGTAGGACGAGGGCATGCTGCAGCGCAGGGGCGGCCCCTCGGCGTCGCCGGTCATCCAGGCGTTACCACCCGAGGCGACTACCACGAGGTCGTGGCCGTCGTCACCGGCGCGCGGCCCTTCGAGTCCGAACGGTGTTATCGAGCAGCACACCAGCCGGGGAAAGTCGGCGTGCAGGCGCGGCCAGTCGAGGCCCATGCCCTCGGCCCACGCGACGCCCAGGGAGAGCAGCAGCACGTCGGTTTTTTCGAGCAAGGCATTGAGCACCTGCATGCCCGCCGGGTGACGCAGGTCGAGGGCGAGCGAACGCTTGCCGGTGTTCATGGCCAGCCAGGGAAGCGAGGCTTCGGGCTTCTCGACGCCGCCCAGCCAGGGGCCGTACGCGCGCTCAGGGTCGCCAGCGGGCGGCTCTATCTTGGTGACCTCGGCGCCGAGGTCGGCCATTATCTTGCCGGCCAGGAATCCGCGTTCGTCGGTGAGCTCTGTAACGCGCAGGCCAGCCAGCAGCTGCGCTTCCTCGGCCGCGGGGTTTTCCCGGGGCCTTGTCACGCCACGCTTCCCTGCCCGCGCAGCACGGTAATTTCATCTTCGTTGAGTCCGAGTTCGCCCAGCAGCTGGTCGCTGTGCTCTCCCAGCAAGGGAGAGGGCGAGTGCAGCTCGGCGGGGGTGCCTTCAAAGCGGGCCACTGGCCCCGGCACGCGCATGGGCCCGCAGTGGGGGTGCTCGATTTCCTGCAGCAGGCCATTGGCAAGGATCTGCGGGTCGTCGATGAGCTGCTCGCTGGTGTTGATCGGCGCGCAGGGCACGCCCTCGGCCTCCAGCCGGGCCAGGAAATCAACGCTGGGCTGGGTCCTGGATACCTCCCTGATGGCCGCAGACATTTCGGCGCCGTGCTCCATGCGCGACTGCAATTCGGCGAAGCGTGGGTCGTTGACCAGTTGGGGTTTGTCCAGGGCGCGGGCGAGCCCGGCGAATTCTTCGTCGGAGATGGCCAGTACGGCAACCCAACCGTCGGCAGTGGGCTGGGCGTCGAGCAGGTCGGCCAGCGGTGCGGGTGCCGACACTCCGTCTCCCAACCAGCTGCGGTCCTGCATGACGTCGGGCCACAGGAAGGCGACGCTGGCATCGAGCATGCAGAGTTCGAGTTGCTGTCCACCGGCGCCGCGTTCGCGCGCAAACAAGGCGGCCGAGATGGCCTGGGCCGCGTAGATGGCCGAGGTCTTGTCGCAGACTATGTTGTGCACGAACTCGGGGCGGCCGTCGCGGCCCTGGCTCGCCGCCATGCCCGACAGGGCCTGGATCACGAGATCGTACACGCGCTGGTCGGCGCGCGGTCCGCTGCTGCCAAAGCCGCGTATCGACGCGTAGACCAGTTCCGGGTTGACGGCCAGCAGCGCCTTGTAGCCCAGGCCCATGCGTTCGGCCACGCCGGGACGAAAGTTTTCTACGACGACGTCGGCGGTCTTTACCAACTCGAGCGCGAGCTCCAGTCCGCGCTCGGAGGAAAGATCAATCGCTATCGAACGCTTGTTGCGGTTGATGGTGTTGAAGATGGCCGACATGCCGGCGCGCGAGCAGCCGATGTAGCGAATGAGGTCTCCGGAGCCGGGCTGTTCGACCTTGATCACGTCTGCGCCCTGGTCGGCCAACAGGCTGGTGGCCATGGGCCCCGACACCATGGCCGAGAAGTCCAGAACGCGAACCCCTTGCAGGGGACCACCGGGGGTTTTGTGTTTTCCAGCCACGTCGGGCGTGATACTAACACGCGTCGCGCCAGTGGCCACCCCGGCCGGTGGGGCGCGGGAGCCTGAAGATGGAAACAAGTCCGCTATTTGATCTGCAGGGTAAGACGGCGCTGGTCACCGGCGGTGGCCGTGGCATAGGTGCGTGGGCGGCCGCGGGGCTGGCAGAGGCCGGGGCCGACGTATTCGTGGCCTCGCGCAAGCTCGACAACTGTAGTGCCGTTGCCGAGGAGCTGGCCGGCCGAACCGGCCGCAGGGTAGAGGCACTGGAGTGCAACCTGGTGGAAGAGGGCGCGCCGGCGGCCCTGGTCGACGAGGTGATAGCCCGCTCGGGCCGCCTGGACGTGCTGGTCAACAGCGCGGGCATGGTGTGGTCGGCTCCCACGCTGGACTACCCCGAGCAGGGCTGGGACCGTGTCTTCGCACTGAACGTAAAAGCACTGTGGCTGGTGTCGCAGGCGGCAGCCCGCCACATGGTCGGTGCGGGCGTGGGCTCTATCATTAACATCAGCTCGATTTCGGCCATGCGCGGTTCGCGCGAGGTCATACAACCGGTGTTGGCCTACAACGCCAGCAAGGGCGCGGTCGAGTCGCTCACCCGCGACCTCGCCGTCAAGCTGGCCGACAAGGGCGTGCGCGTAAACTCGATAGCGCCGGGGCCGTTTGCGACCGACATGATGCGCTACCTCGACGACTCTCCCGAACTCAAGCAGCAGTTCACCGACACGATTCCGCTGGGCCGCCTGGGGGGCGAAGCGGACATCAAGGGCGTGGTGGTGTTCCTGGCATCCGAGGCGGCCGCGTTTGTGACCGGTTCAACGCTGGTGGTTGACGGTGGTATGCTCGCCGTCGACGCGTTTCCCGCCCCGCGCGCTTAGCGGCGAGTGTAACGGTGGCCGGCGATGTCGGTGCCGCCGTCGGCCGACAGCCGCGACAGCGCGAGTTCCTTGAGCGGTTCCACCTTGAGCTTGCTGCTGCCTGTGTACTCGGCTTCGTGAGGGGCCAGTACCACCACGGCGCGCGGCACCTTGTAAGCCGATAGTCGCTCGCGCAGCCAGGCGCGCAACTGTTCGCCGTCCAGCTCGGAGCCGTCGACCGGCACCGCGACCAGCACCAGGGCTTCACCCAGAGAGGGGTGGGGCAGGCCCAGCGCGGCGCTGGTCTTGAGCCCAGCGAAACCCGCCGCGACTTCTTCCACCTCGGCCGGAGACACATTGGCGCCCCCGGTTTTGACCAGGCCCGTCAAGCGGCCCGTCCAGCGCAGCAGCCCGTCGTCGTCGATCCAGCCACCGTCGCCGGTGTGAAACCAGCCGTCACGGTCAAACACCAACTCGCGTTCTACCTTGTAATAGCCTCGCATCATGGTGGCTGCGCGCAGGATTATTTCGCCGCGTTCACCATCCGCCAGCGCGGCACCACTGTCGGGGTCCACAATCTTCAGCTGGTTGCCCGGCAGCACGGCGCCACTGCTGGCGCTGCGCAGCTCGGCCGGGGCCGACGCGGGCAGCGAGGTCGCCACGGTAAAGGTTTCGCTCAGTCCATAGGCCCCGTAGGTTCCCCAACGGTCTTCGTTGAGCCCGGCCAGGGGGGCGAGCGGCGAGCTGAATTCTATGTAGCGCAAGCTCGAAAGATCGTGGCCGGCCGCGGAGTCGTGCTCGGCCATGGATTTTTCCTGGTGCGGCCAGGCGTGCAGCGTCGTGATCTTTTCACGTTCTATGGTCGCCAGGGCGGCGGCCGGGTCGAAGACCTCGGACGTGTACAGCCGTGCGCCGGCTGCGAGCGAGGCGCCCAGCGACATGGCAATACCGGCTGTCCAGAAAAACGGCTGCGCAGTGAGCACCCTGTCGCTGTCGTCAAGGGCCATGTACTCGGCAAAGCGCCACGACTGCACGACCGGAGCTCGATGTTCGTGCAGTACGCCCTTGGGCCGGGCCGTGGTGCCCGAGGTATAGATGATCATTGCTTCGTCGGCCGGGGTGACCTCGGCCGACAGCTGGTCGAGCAGCCCGTCGTTTACGATGCTGCCTGCCGTGAGCAGTGCGTCCATGGACGCTGTAGCGTGGCAGTACACCGACCTGAGCAGGGGCAGGTCGGGGATGCGCAGCGAGCCGTTCTGGCTCTCTCGCAGCTGGTCGTAACGGGCCAGCATTTCATCGAGGTAGTGGTTGCCCGCGAGCGATTCCTGCATGAGCAACACCGCCGAGTCGGAGTGGGCAAGGATGTACTCGCGCTCGTCGGGGGTGGCGAAGGTGTTCACGGGTACCAGCACGCCACCCGTCATGGCCACCGCGAACATGGCTTCAACCCAGGCCGGGCCGTTGCCCATGAGCAGCGCTACGCGGGTGCCCTTGCCGACTCCCGCGGCTACCAGGCCTCGGGCCAGGGCGCGGCTGCCCGCACGCAGTTCGTCGAAATTCAGCGCGGCGTTTTCGCCCACCAGGGCCACGCGCTCTCCGTGCAACGAGCAGACGTCCTCGAGAAAGCACGGCAGCGTGTAGCGTCCGGCGTCCGCTTGCAGGGCGAGTTGGAGATCAGCGACGTCGGCCAAGACAGTCGTCCCGCTCAGGCGGCCGGAAGTTTGTCGGTGGGCAGGCGGAGCTCGGCCGTGCCGTTGGCCATGATGCTTCCGTCCTGGTTGGTCATGGTCACCTGCACCGTTGCGAGCGGTTGACCGCTGGATTCTTCTTCTTCGACCTCCAGAACTTCGCCTTCCAGGTAGGTGACGTCGCCTACCAGCGCGGGCGAGCGGAACTGCATGCGACTGTGCACGATGTCGCTCCACTCGCCGGCCCAGTTGGCCAGGTAGTCGAGTATCCACGCTCCCATCGAAGCGCCGTAACCATAGCTGCGCGGCATGCCTATGAGCTGCGCGTAGCGGTCCTGCACGTGGCCGCGGGAGGGCCCGTGGTAGAGCCCATCGGCAAGCGTTGGGTCGGTCTTGGCCGTTTCGCGGTCACGGGTCATTTCGGGTAGCCAGCCGGCGTCCCACAGGCCGGTGGGGCCGCTGTCGTAACCGAACGCTCCCCAGACCGTCATCAGGTACGACCTCCATTCGGTGGTGAAGCTGGCCACGCTGTGTGGGCCCAGTGGTCGCTGGGGCAGGCGGTCGCCCTTTTTTACCCCCAGGCGCCGGTCGTGGCCGAGCTCGAGGAAGCTCTGGTAGTACTCGATTTTCTTGTCCTGCAGCTCGTCGAGTTCCTCGTCGCTCCAACTCCGTTCCTTGCCGCCCATGAACTCGCCGCGCTCGCGGGCCACATCGGCCCGGTAGCGTATCGAGGTAGACCGTTGCTTGCAGATTAACGTGCCGTCTTCGGCGAGGTACTCGGTGTCGCCGCGTGAAAACATCGTGGGCCCGGCAAACTTTGTTTCGGTTACGCGGTAGTCGTGCAGCTTGCGCTTCTGCCGGACACGGTCGCCCAAGCCTATGCGTGGCCCTTCGAACCACCACTCGTCACCGCCAAAGAGCATGTGCGTGCCGGCGATCGCTCCCTGTATTGCCGGGGCAGCGCCGTGGCTGTCGTCGGTGCACACGGCGAAAGACTGGGGAGCCATGATGCGGCCGAAGCGGCTGGCGGCCGCGTATTCTTCGTCGAGGTAGAGCGGGTTGGGATTCTGCATGGCCTGCTCCCAACGCCTGAAATCGTTGATGCCCAGCGGGTCCTTGAGCACCCCGCAGCCCAGGTCGACACCCACCCAGCGGTCTACGTCGCTGGTATCAAACTCGATTTCTTTTATCGCTTCTTTGTCTTTGTCGCTCAACTGGCCAGGGCTCCTTGTGGCACCCCCCGGGAGGGGGGCCGAACGTTCAACGCTTACGGGTATATCGTCGGGCAGACTGTGGCCAGCCCGCAGCCCCCGAGTGTTTTTCCCTTGACACCGGTGGGGCTGTCTGAGACTGTCTCAGACTGTTCCCGGGGAGGCTGTTATGGTCAAAATACCGAGTTGTTTTAAAGGTCTGTTTGTCGCGGCATTGTTCCTTCTCGCGCCGCTTGCTTCGGCGTCAGCAGCCAACGCCGATAGCCTGACAGCGGCGCTGGCTCGCGCGGCAGCTGACGACAGGGTAGGGCAGGGCGTGATAAGCGGGTTGACGCGCGCGTCTTCGCTTCGCGTGATGGTAGCGTTCTCTCTTCCCGGTGGAGCCGTTGCTTCGCGCATGGCAGCGGACGTGCGCAATCGCGAGGTCGGCACCGCGCGCGAGAGAATGCTGGCGCGTATTCCCGTGGCCGAATTCCAGTTGCTGCGAAGTTTCGAATCGGTCAACGCGGTGGCTGGGCAGGTCTCGGCCGCTGGCGTTGCCCGCCTGCTCGACGATCCCAACGTACTGCGCATAGACCTCGACGAAGGCGGAAGCGGCCACCTGCTGCAGGCCCTGCCCTTGATGGACATCGATCTTGTGAAGGCCAGCGGCTGGACGGGAGCCGGCGTGACGGTCGCGGTACTCGACAGTGGATATGACACCGACCACGCCGACCTGTCCGACGACCTCGTAGACGAAGTCTGCCGTTGCAGCGGTGGTGGCGGTTGCTGTCCTGGCGGAGGCAGCACCCAGTCGGGCAGCGGCTCAGCCGAGGACGACAATGGCCACGGCACCAACGTGTCGGGTATCATAACTTCCAAGGGTGCCCTGACACCCGCCGGGGGTGCCCCGGACGCCGATATTGTCGCGATAAAAGTGATCGATAGTTCGAACTCGTTCTGCTGTACTTCGGACGTGATCGCAGGCCTAGACTACATCATCAACAATCGTCCCGAAGTTGACATAGTGAACATGAGCCTGGGGACGAACGCGAAGTTCAGTGGTTCCTGCGACACGGCCGCCGCCTCCACGATCGCCTTTGCAACGGCGATAGACACACTTCGAAGCGCCGGTGTCATAACCTTCGTGTCGGCGGGCAACGAGGGTTTGGGCACACAGATGTCAGCGCCGGCCTGCGTGACCAATTCGGTGGCGGTGGGCGCGGTATACGATTCGAGCATGAGTTCGGCGGTCTTCAGTGACTGCAGCGACGTCCCGGCGGTGGCTGACCAGGTTGCCTGTTTCAGCAACAGCAACTCCACCACCGACCTGTTTGCCGCCGGTGCGTTTACGACCTCTACCGGGATGGGCGGTGGCTCGTCGACCTACGCCGGGACCTCGATGGCCTCGCCGGCCGCAGCGGCCTGCGCGGCCAACCTGCTGGAGGCCGTGCCCGCTGCGACCCCCGCCCAGCTGGAAGTCGCGCTCGAGTCTTCGCCGGTGTCTGTCACCGACTCGACCAACGGCTTGTCGTTTCCCCGCGTTGATTGCGACCACGCGCTCGCGGTCATGACCCTGACCCTGGATCACTACCTTTGCTACAAGGGAGCGGCCAAGTGGTCAGGCACGGTCAGCCTGGTCGACATACTGGACGGACCCGCGTCGTTTGACGTCAAGAAGTCCAAAGGCCTTTGCACTCCAGCCAACAAGAACGGCGAGGGTGTGCTCGACGCTGACACCCACCTGCAGGTGTTCAATCTCAAGGGCCCGCACCTGCGACGGGCAGGCGTGAGAGTGAGCAACCAGTTCGGCAGCTATCTCTACGATACCGTCAAGACCAAGTTGCTTATGCTGCCCGCGGGCAAGAGCCTGGATTCGGCGGTCGTGCCCTCGTTTCCCGGCCCCCTGGACGTGGTCACCGACCACTACCGTTGCATGAAGGTCAAGGCCAGCAAGGGGGCAGTGAAGTTTCCCAAGGGCGTCACCGCTTCGGTGGTCGACCAGTTCGGCAGCAGGGCGGTCGCGATAAAAAAACCGTCGCTGCTCTGCGTGGCCACTGACAAGAATTCAGAGGGCATGAGCAGCCCCGACGAGCACCAGCTCTGCTACAAGATCAAGCCCGACATCGCGCACCAGGCAGAAGGAGTGTTGGCGGCGAACCAGTTCGGCGAGTTCCTGTTCAAGAAGCTGGCCAAAGAAAACGTGCTGTGCGTACCGTCGATCGTCGTGCTGCCCGAGCAGTGACGTCGCCCGGCCTGTGGCCAATGCTGAACTGAAGGCCTATGCTGGTGCCATGAGATTTTCGCACCTGGGTATATGCGTGAGCGATCTGTCGGCGGCGCTGGCGTTCTACGGAGATTTGCTCGGATTCGAGCAGGTGTCGGTTTTTGAGACTTCGGGTGACCCGCCCTCACAGCTACTGGGCCTGCCTGAGTGCAGTCTCGAGGCGGTCTACCTTCGGCGCGACGGCGTCACGATAGAGCTGCTCAAGTTCGAGGAGACCGAGAAATCAGCAGATCCCTTGGGCCGTCCTATGAACCGGCCTGGCTTGACCCACTTGTCGCTCAGGGTTGGCGACCTGCACGCTACGCTGGACGATTGTCGCCGGCGCGGTGTGACCGTACTCGAGGAAACCCTTGTTTTCTTTGAGGAATTTTCTGCCGGGGCGGTTTTTATACTTGACCCTGATGGTGGCCGGGTAGAGCTCGTACAGTCGCCGGGCCCCGAGGATCTGCTACCGGGGCAGGGTGGCTGATGGCGGGGCCGGATCCCCGCGGTTTGACGTGAGCTGTGTCCGGTGCCACTCTTGAGCCTGGCAATTCAAACAGGTACCCCGCAATTCATACCTTCAGACCGCGACGGTCCGAGCGGGGCCGATCGTCACAATCACTGTTCGGAGATCATTCATTCTAATGGCAAAGAAGCTTTACGTAGGGAACCTTTCTTATAACACCGACGACGCGAGCCTCGAGGCGGCCTTCAGCGCCGACGGACGCTCGTGCCTCAGCGCGCGCGTCATAACTGATCGCGACACCGGCCGCTCACGCGGTTTCGGCTTCGTTGAGTTCGACGACGATGGCGACGCCCAGGCGGCGATGGAGGCCATGGACGGCCAGGACCTCGATGGCCGCACCTTGCGCGTCAACGAAGCCAACGACAGACGCTGATATCTCGGTAGCGGTCCGGCGTGGTGTCAGTACTACGCCGGACCGCTACCTTTTTCGCTTTCGCTTACACCCGCGCTCTAGAGACCGAGTCCCAGGCCCTGCCTGGCGACGATACCCCTCATTATCTCTGAGCTACCTCCACCTATGCTTTCCCAGGTAGATACCAGGTAGAGCAATTCCGGACGGCTGCCGTGCAACAGGGCTTCGGGACCTCCCAGTTCGACCAGGGCACGGGCTATGGCCTGGCAGGCATCGGTGTGTGCCACCTTGTTGGCCGCCGCTTCGACGCCAGCAGGCTGCCCCTTTTCCATCAGCGCCAGCACGCGTAGTGCGTGCACGCGTGCTTCTTCTACCAGCAGAGAAAGCTCGGCCACGCGGTGTCTGACCAGGGGGTCGTCGGCCAGTCCGCGGGAACTGAACCAATCAATTGCCTCGGCCAGGTCGCGCTGCAGGCGGCCGGGGGGAAACTGTATGTGGCGTTCGTCTGCCAGGGCTTCGCCCATTATGGCCCAGGCCCCGTTTTCGGGGCCGACCCGGCGATCGGCAGTGACGTGGACGTCCTCAAGAAAAATCTCGTTGAGAGAGTCGCCGTCTATTATGGGGATGGGCTTCACGCTTACACCCGGCGCGTCGAGGTCGACGATGAACAGGCTCAGCCCGCGGGCCCGGTCATCCTGCTCACCGGTGCGCGCGAGCAGCCACAGGCAGTCCATGTCGTCGGCGTAGGACTGCCAGCACTTCTGCCCTTCGATCACGTACCCGTCTTTTCGGGGTGTGGCCTTGCACCGGAGGCCGGCAAGATCGCTGCCGGCTTCGGGTTCTGAATAGCCGAGCGCAAAATGCAGCTCGCTGCTGCGGATGGCCGGCAGCCAGTGGTTTTTCTGTTCTTCGCTGCCGTGGCGTATCAGCGTACGCGCGACGATACCCGCAGACAGGGGATTGCGCGCCGCCCGCGCCCGCGCCATCTCGTCCCAGAGCAGGTACTCCCAGGCTGGCCCGCGCTCCAGGCCGCCGTATTGCCGCGGCCAGGACATTGACAGCCAACCCCGGCCGGCCATTGCCTTGAATAACTGGCTGACCTGCTTCCACTTGGTTCCCTGCAGCAGGAAACCTTCGAGCTCGCTCCAGTCGGCAAGAAATTCACGAAGTTCGGCGCGGAAGTTTTCCTGCTCGGCGGTGAAAGAAAGCTCCATCAGTCCTCGTCTCCGCCGGTCTTGTCGTCGTCGGTAGACGAGGCCGAAGGGTCGGGGTTCCAGCGCGGCGGGCGCTTGTCGGCAAAGGCCCTCGGGCCTTCCTTGAAGTCAGGGTGCTTCCAGTGTGCGCGCAGAAGGTCCCAGCCTGATTCGAGGGCCTCGGTGTAACCCATTTCCATCGACTGCCACAGTGCGCGCTTGGATGCGTACATGGCGGCGGGCGAGTTGGCGAGCATGGAGGTAGCCATCGTGTTGGCGATCGTATTGGCGGCGTCACTGTCGTCGGCCAGCTCGTCGACCAGGCCGAGCTGCCACGCGCGCTCAGCCGACAGGCGGTAGTCGCGCCCCACCAGCGTCATCCTCAGCGCTGTGCCCAGGGGCAGCCGCCTGGCCAGGCCTATATTTTCGAGTGCGCCCACCATGCCCACGTTGACGTGGGCGTCGAGAAAAGCAGCGTTGCGCGTGGCCACCGTGATGTCGGCGTCCACGACGAAGTGCAGGCCGCCGCCCACGCACAGGCCGTTGACCACACAGATGACCGGTTTCCAGACGTCGTTCTGTCGTGGCGACCAGAACACCGAGTCGGCCAGCGGCGCGTCGCGGAATACATCGTCGCTCTGGTCACCCTCGGCTTCGCCGACGTCGAAGCCGGTGCAGAAGTGGCGGTGACCGGAAGCCGATACTATGGCCACGCGCACCGAGTCGTCGTTGCTCAGGTCCTCCCACGCGGCCCTGAACATGTGCTGCATCGCGGGCGTCAACGAGTTGCCTCGTTCGGGCCGGTTGATGGTCAGCCGGGCAACTCCGCCCGCTTTTTCATAGAGCAATCCGTCCATCGGTGCGTCCAGGTCTATGCCGTATTTTACCGTCATGCTTTTATCATGCCGCCGCGTCCGCGAGGCTTATAGGAGGCAGACCGGCCGCCTCGGCAAGCCTCCGCATTGTCCAGCCGGGAGTGGGTGGCAAGGAGGCCGCTTGCAGCATGCGTCGCGAGTAGTTGAACACGGGCCCTTCGAGACTTACCCCCAGCGCGCCGAAGACCTGGTGACAGGTCTGGGCCGCGGCAACCGCCGCCCGGTCAGCCGAAGCGCGGGCACGCAGCAGCGCGACCATCGCGTCGCCGGCCCCGGTGTCCAGGGCAAATGCCGCCGAGCGTGCAAGCGCAGCCGAGGCGTCCAGTCGTATGACGCTGTCGGCCAGGGGGTGCGCCACCGCCTGGAACGATCCTATGGCTCGTCCGAACTGCTGCCGGGTTGAGGCGTGCTCGGCCGCCATTTCAACCAGCCGTCGGCCGGCTGCGGCCTGCCAGGCCGCGAGCGCGAGCAGGTACAGGCCCAGCCCGCGATCGCTGTCGGCAAGCGCGGCGTTGCCCTCGATCGCCGCGCGACCCCAGGGCTCGCCGCCCAGCGTGCTGCTGGTCTGCATGTCGGTGGGCGGGTCGGCCCGCAGGACGACCCCGTTTTTTACGACCAGGAAGTGGGTCGCCAGCGGTCCCCAGGGCAGCAGCGGAGGCTCGGCGAGCGACACCAGCTCGTCGCCGGCAATAATCCCTGCTCGTTCTTTTTCGTCAAGTACGGCGACGCCCAGTACGCAGGCGGCCAGCGGTCCCGGAAAAGCAGCCCGGCCGAGTTGCTCGCTGACTGCGCACAGCGCCGAGGCGCTACCCCCGCTGTCGGGGCAGGCCAGTTCCAGTACCCCGAGCGCCGCCATGTCCTTCCACAGCGCTAAGGGAAACTCGTTGGCGGCGGCCCTGAGCAGCTCCGCGTCAACGCGGTCGCGGCAGAACGCGGCCACGCTATCGGCCATGGCCTGCTCGACGGGGTCGAAATCAAAATCTATGGCCACGGCTTGTCTCAGTCCTCGGCGTCCGTCCAGCGAAGCCTGGCCAGGCTGCGTGCGTGGGCGCCGGCGCCGCCCAGTTCGAGTTTGAGGGTCTGCAATCGCATGGTCCAGTGGTGCAGCGCGTGCTCGGTGGTAAAGCCGATGGCTCCGCTCAGCTGGTGGGTGTCGTCAAACAGGAGCGTGGCAGCTTCCATGGTGTGGGTCGCGGTCGCGGCGGCGGCTTCGCCGGGAGCATTGCGAGAGGCGGTTTCGGCGCAGAGCCAGCGCGCCGATTCTATCATCACCGCGCAGTTGGCCAGGCGGTGCTGGACGGCCTGGAAGGAGGCTATGCTGCGACCGAACTGGCGGCGGTTTTTCAGGTACTCGATGGTGAACGACAGCGCAGCCTGCATGCAGCCCACGGCTTCGGCCGAGGCGGCGAGTTGCCACCACGCGCGCATACGGTGGGCGCTTACACCTTCCACGATGTCGCCGGCCGCCAGCAGTTCGGCAGGTAGGGTGGCCATTGGGTAGCCAAAATTGCTGTCTACGTCGACCAGGTCAGTAGCCAACGGTTCGATTATTCGCAGCTGATCTCCGTCGGCGACCAGCAGGCACACGGCCTGGGCAGCAAAACGTACGGGGCCGGGCAGGGCGGTGTCGGCCAGCGCTACCGGGCCATCTATGGTGCGCCCGAGCAGCTGGGCGGCCACGATGGCGTTGGCGCCGAAGCTTACGCAACCGGCCTGCCGTGCAACGGCGCTCGTGAGCAGGGTGGCCTCGAGTGGCCCCATGCCGTCGACCAGGGCAACGCCGGTGAAACCCGCGTCGTTGAGAACGCGTTCGAGATCGTGATCGTAGCCGTCAGCCGACTGCTCGCCGGCGTCGGAAAGTGCCGCCAGTTGCTCGGCGCGCGCGGTTCCCGCCGAGCGTCTGAGCAAGGTTTCGGCGGCGTCGAGCAGGGCTCCCTGTTCCGGGTTCAGTTCAAAATCCATCGTATTGCTCGTTTCTGTGTCCAGCGTTCTTTTGCCAGCTCCGCGGTCTACTCGCGGGGCAGGCCCAGCATGCGGCTGGCCACGAGGTTGAGCTGCACCTCGGTGGCACCCACGGCGACACCGGCGGTCATGGCTAGTTTAAAATTAGCGTTGGCAAAGGTCCCAGCCTCGAGGCCGGAGCTCCCAGTGAGTTCCAGCGCGAGATCGCCCACCAGCTTGTCCACCCGGGTGCCCGCTATGCGCGCGACGTTGGTGTCGGGGCTGGGCGGCAAACCGTGCGCGCGCTGGTCTATTACCCTGTAGCTGAGCACTCGCGCTGCTTCGCAGGCGGCCCGTGCCCGGCCGAGTTTCTCGGCCACGGTGGGGTCGTCCAGGAGGCCTTTTTGCCTGGCAAGCTCGGCCAGCCGGTCGAGGGTGACCGTGGCGCGCGCGTAGCGCGGTGCGCCCACTCGTTCGTACTGCAACGAATAGCTCACGGTTTTCCAGCCCTCGCCTTCTTCGCCGAGCAGGCAGCTCCTCGGCACGCGCACGTCGGTGAAGAACAGCTCGTGGAAGTAACGCTTGCCAACCACTGACGGTATCTCGCGTATCTCTATGCCCTCGCTGTCCATCGGTAGCAGTATCACCGACAGGCCGTGGTGGCGGCTCGATTCGGGGTCGCTGCGCACGAGGAGAAAACAGTAGTCGGCGTGGTTGGCGTAGGACGTCCAGATCTTGCTGCCGTTGATGATGTAGTCGTCGCCGTCGGCTATGGCCGACGTGCGCAGCGCGACCAGGTCGCTGCCCGCTTCGGGTTCGGAGAAGCCCTGGCACCACAGCACCCGGCCCTCGCTTATGGGGGGCAGGTGCAACGCCTTCTGCTCGTCGCTGCCGTGCTCCATTATCGTGGGGCCGATCCAGTTGACGTTCATGTACTGGGGGCCGCGGGGCTCTCCGCGTGACCACAACTCTTCGCCCAGCACGGCGTGACTCCAGGAGGTGGCAGCGTTGCCCCCGTACTCGGTCGGCCAGTGGGGTGTGAGCCAACCATGCTCGGCCAGCGCCGCGCAGAACCCAAGCGAGAATTCGGCCTGGGCGTCGCTACCCGGCCCTTCGCGCGAAATCTCCTCCCAGTCGTCGGGTAGCTCGCTTTCGAGAAAAGCCACCAGGTTCTTCCGGAACCCCTGATCTTCCTTGCTCCACGCGAATTCCATCTGCTTGTTTCAGGGCTCCCTTTACCGTCGATTTGACGGATACCCTTGCGCGAAGCTATATCGGTGGTCGCACATGGTGCAAGTGCAGAGGGGCGGGGAGCAGGTTTTTTATGTATTCAAGCGGTGAGATCCCGGTGCTGGACTTCAAGGCAACCGTGCCGGCTTTTCTGCGCCGGCAGGTCAGCTTGCACGGGCAGGGAGACTTCGTGGTTACGGCCGACAGCCGTCTTGGCTATTCCGAGGCCGAGCGCGAATCGGCCCGCCTGGCGCGGGGCCTGTTGGCTGCCGGGGTTGGCAAGGGCAGCAGGGTGGGCCTGCTGGCACCCAACGGACCAGCGTGGGTGGTGGCCTGGTTGGCCGTGGCCAGGCTGGGAGCCTTGCTGGTGCCGCTCAATACTTTTTCGAAGGCCCGCGAGTTGGGCTGGATGCTTCGCCACGCCGACGTGCAGTTGTTGCTCTGCGTGGATTCCTTTCTCGGCCACGACTACCTGGGCCGACTCGAGGAGGCCGCGCCCTCGCTCACCGCCGCCGAAAACGCAGAGCTGCTGTTGCTGCCCGAGTTGCCGATGCTGCGCAGGGTGTACGCCTGGGGTACCGGGCGACGGAAGTGGTTGGCTGGCGGTGTCGAAGAACTGGCCGAATCGGGCGATGCCGGGGAACAGGACGACGGGTTTCTCAGCCGCGTGGAGGACAGCGTAGAAACAAGCGACCCGATGCTCGTGGTCTACAGTTCGGGCAGCACGGCCGATCCCAAGGGTGCGGTGCACGGCCAGGGCTCACTGTTGCTGCACGCGTTCAATCTCAACACGTTTCGTGGGCTGCGGGCCGACGACAGGCTGTACTCGCCCATGCCGTTCTTCTGGGTAGGAGGCTTCGTGTTTGCGCTGCTGGCGGCCATGCACGCGGGCTCCTGCCTGCTCTGCGAGGAGAGCTTTGAACCCGGGCGCACCCTTGACCTGCTCGAACATGAGCGGGCGACCTTCGTCACCGGCTGGCCGCATTACGGCAAGGCGATGGCCGACCATGAGAGTTTTGCCGGCAGGGATCTTTCATCGCTTCGCGGTGGCAACGTCTACGACCTGTTGCCCCCTGGGGTCGCGCCCGAGGATCCCGAGCTGAGGGCCAACTCGCTGGGCATGACCGAGACCGGCGGGCCGCACACTATGTACGACATGACAGTTGACCTGCCCGATAGCCTGCGGGGGTCGTTCGGTTGCCCGGTGCCCGGGCTTGAGCACAAGCTGGTCGACCCCGACAGCGATCTCGAGCTGGCCGGTACGAGCGGCACGAGCGCGAGTGAAAAGAGCGCTGGCGAGACTGGCGAGATCTGTGTTCGCGGCTACAGCCTCATGCAGGGTTTGTACAAGCAGCAGCGCGATAGCGTGTTCGACGAGGCGGGCTGGTACCACACCGGTGACGGCGGCAGCTTCAACGAGCAGGGCCATTTGTTTTTCGAGGGCCGCCTGGGCGACGTCATCAAGACAGGTGGCGCCAACGTGTCGCCGCGCGAGGTAGAAGTGCTGCTAGAATCCGTGGACGGGGTGAAGGCGGCGCACGTGGTGGGCCTGCCCGACCCCGACCGGGGGCAGACTGTCGCGGCTGCCGTGTTGCTCAAGCAGGGTGTGGAGCTCGACGCCGAGCAGCTGCTGGCAGCCCTGCGCGACGAGCTTTCAGCCTACAAGCTACCCCGGCAGATCTTCTTTCTCGGTGAAAACGAGCTGCCGATGACCGACAGCGGAAAGATCAAAAAATCGGCTCTGGCGGGGCAATTACTGGATCTTTTCAAGGCCGGACGGGGCGAAGCTTGACAAATCTACCTGCGCGCAGGTAGAAAAGGTGGTGGCCGTCCTTCCTTCCAGTGAGCGGGGCAACAGCACCCGCGTCGCCATACTGCAGGCAGCCGAACGCGTTTTTGCCGAGCAGGGCTTCGACCGTGCGCGCCTGGAAGATGTTGCCAGTGAGGTAGGTATCCGCCGGGCCTCTATCGTTTACTACTTCCGCGACAAGAGAGAGCTCTACCACACCGTGCTCGCTGACATGTTTGCCGAGTACGCCGTCAGTCTCGAGTCGGCGTTGTTCGGTGCTGGCGACGTTGTTGAGAGGATGGAGGCAGCGGTGGTGGGCTGGGTGGATTTCGTGGCCGCGCGACCGACCTTTGCGCGGGTGTTGCTGCGCGAGTTGGCCGATGCCGGCGGCGATGGCCTGCCCGCGATGCTGGAGCACAGGGGCGAGGTACAAAAAATTGTCGAGCGTTTCGAGTCCGAGAATTCGGGCGACCCGTTGTTGTCGCGCATCGACGTGGAGCCGGCTCACATGGTGGCCAGTGTCGCCGGTGCCACGCTGTTCTTGTTCGTAGCAATGCCGGCGCTAATGCCTTCGGGCGACTTTGACCCGCTTGAACCGGCGCAGGTAGAAGCCCATCGTCACGAGGTACTGAGGACCGCCAGGCGGTTGATGGGGACCGGGCTCGCGCTGAGAACAAGACCGGCGCGGGCCGAACGGCCTCCAAAGCCAGGGAGAAGCAAGTGACCATGCCAGACCACGAAACAGGGACCGACGCCTTCCAACGCTTTAACAAGGCCCAGGGGGTCGGCACGGTGCGCGACCCCTACGCCCGCTGGGCGGAGTTGCGCAGGATGGGGCCGGTACTCGAAGTCGACCCGCGTGAATGGACCGGTGACCAGGAGTTCATGTCCGGGGGCCAGAAGGCACCCGAGGGTTTCAAGATCTGGTCGGCCGTGAGCTACGATGCCGTTCACGATATCCTCGCCGACTCGCGTAACTTTACCTCCAGCGGTTACGCCATCACGATGGGGCCGGTACTCGGTCGCACCATACTGGAGATGGACCCGCCCGAACACACGGTTCACCGTAAACTGCTCAGCCAGGCCTTCAGTCGCCGCGCCCTGGAATCCTGGGAGACGGGGCTGGTGGCCAAAACGATCAACGGCTTGATCGACGATTTCGCTGAGCGCGGCAGCGCCGACCTGGTGCGCGAGCTGACGTTTCCGTTCCCGGTAACGGTGATCGCCGGAATGATGGGCGTGCCCGCCGAGCGTCTCGGCGAATTTCACCGCTTGGCCGTGGAGCTGGTCAGCGTCACCATAGACTACGATGGCGCACTGAGGGCGTCGCAGTCGCTCGGCGATCTATTTGCCGACCTGCTGCCGGGTCGGAGGGCTGAGCCTGGCGACGACATCATCAGCGTGCTGGCAAGCGCCGAGGTGGAAGGCGAGCGTCTCGAAGACGAGCTCATCTATTCCTTCCTCAGGCTGCTCGCTCCGGCCGGTGCCGAGACCACCTACCGGTCGTCGAGCAACCTGCTGTGCGGGCTGCTCAACAACCCCGACCAGCTCGAATTGCTCAGGGCCAACCGTGACCTGTTGCCCCACGCTATAGAAGAGGGCGTGCGTTGGGACCCCCCGTTGACCGGTATAATGCGCATGACCACGGCCGACGTTACCGTGCAGGGTGTCGAGATTCCGGCCGGCGCGGTGGTGCACGTCAACATGGCGGCAGCCAATCGCGATCCCGCGCGCTTTGAAGATCCCGATCGTTTCGACGTGACGCGCAAGTTCAAACAGCACCTGGGTTTCGCCTTTGGCACCCACGCTTGCCTGGGAATACACCTGGCCCGAATGGAGACCCGCGTGTTGCTCAACGCCGTGCTCGATCGTCTTCCCGGACTCGCGCTGGATCCCTCGGCGGGCGAGGTCTTCGTGAGCGGACAGGTTTTTCGGGCGCCGTCGGCGCTGCCGGTTGTTTTTGAGACGGGGCGGGAGAGCTGATCGTGGGCGGACGTTACCTGGCAGGATTGGACATGGGCGGAGGCGGCGTACGCTGCCTGTTGTTCGACCCCGAGAGCGGTCGCGTTTACGGGGCGTCGCGCCCTTGCCCGCCCGTGGTGGTACAGGGCGGCGCCGGCTTGCAGGTGGAGCTGGACACCGGGCTCGTGATCGATCGCATGGGCGAGGCGGTGCGGGCGGCGCTGGCCGAGGCAGGGGCCGGGCCCGACGACGTGGTGGCGGTCGCCGCCACGGCTACGCGTCACGCCATGGTTCTTGTCGACTCAAGCGGCGAGGTACTGCTGGCGGCCTCGAATCGTGACGCGCGCGCGGCGCTCGAAGCCATGGAGCTGGGGGAGCAACACGGCGCAGAGCTACTGGGGGTGACCGGCCATTGGCCGGCGGCTATACAACCCGGACCGCGCCTGCTGCAGCTGCAGAAAGCGCAGCCTGCGCTGATTGAAAAAACGGCCCACGTGTTGTCGGCCAGTGACTGGTTGGGTTTCTGGATGACCGGCAACGCGGGTTACGAGGCCTCACAGGCGAGCGAAACTTTACTGTTCTCGCTCAACCAGCGTGGCTGGTGTGCGGACTGGATAGCAAGGCTGGGGCTTCCCCGCGATATTTTTCCCGATCCTCTCGACGCTGGCTCGCAGCTGGGCGAGCTGGGTCCACTGGCCGCCGAAAAGCTGGGGCTGGCCGAGGGCACCACGGTGGCCGTGGGGGCCGCCGACTCTCAGTCTGCCTTGCTGGCCGCCGCCTGCGTCGAGGCTGGCGAGTTGTGTGCCGTGACGGGCAGCTCGCTGCCCGTGCAGTTGGTGATGGACGTGCCGGTTACCGACCCTGACGGTGCGCTGTGGACTTCGCACCACGCGGTGCCGGGCCTGTGGGTACTCGAGAGCAACGGCGGTCCGATAGGCGAGTCCCTGGAGTGGGCCGCGCTCCTGCTCTTCGCTGATTCGCCGCGGCCCGTGGAACGATTGTTTGCCGAGGCGGCTGCTTCTGTTACCGGCGCACGCGGTCTGCTGTCGAGCCTGGGCGCCCACCTCATCGACTGGAAATCGCCTGGTCTGCCTGTCGGAGAACTGCTGTTGAGTCACCTGGTGGGCGTGCCCGGCGATGATCCGAGGCGCGACGTGGCGCGGGCTCTCGTAGAGGGTATGGCCTGCGGTGTGCGGGCCAACGCTGAACGCGTGTGTGACCTGAGTCACAACCAACCCGAACTGTTGAGGGTCGCGGGTGGCATGTTGCGCAGCAGCCTCTGGCCCGAACTGCTTGCCCAGGTCACCGACCTCCCCGTGCACGCGGCCAGCGCTTGCGAGTCGGGAGCCATGGGCGCGGCGCTGTGTGCGGGCGCGGGCGTCGGGGTGTTTGCCGATCTGGCCGAAACCGCCCAGGCCGCTCCCCTGGCAGCGACTGTGGTGGCCGAGAGCGCGGACGTCGCGACCATGCTGCAGGTCTACGGCAGGTGGAAGGGACGTAGCGAGCAACGACCGGCCGCCGATGGCGATGCCGTGGGTGCACTGACTACTGCCATGCTCGAAGCCGGCGAGGCTGCGGGCGTGGCGCGCGAAAAAAAGTTGACGCCGAGTCTCCTGGTCACCGCCCAGTTTGACGAGGTATCACTTGCCCGCCTGGCGCGGTTGGGAGAGCTGGAGTACTCGGATTTTCGTAGCAGCATGCGCCTGCTCACCGGCGCTGCCTTGGTAGACGCGCTTGGCGATCATGATGTATTTGTAACCGAGGTCGACCTTGTCGATGCCGCGGTGCTACGCGACACGCCGGGCCTGAGGGTAGTAGTGAGCTGTCGTAACGATCCGGTCAACATCGATCTCGACGCCTGCCGCGCTTTTGGGGTACCGGTGCTCAACGCGCCGGGACGCAACGCTGTCGCCGTGGCCGACCTGGCGGTGTCATTCATGTTGTCGCTGACCCGTCACAGTGCCGCGGGCGGCGATTTCCTCAGGCAACCGGGCTCGGTGGCGGGCGACATAGGTCGCATGGGGCAGGCCTTCAGCCTGTTCCGCGGTGCAGAGCTGTGGAACCTGACTGTAGGGCTGGTGGGCCTGGGGGCGGTAGGGCGTGAGGTCGCGCGCCGGCTGCGCGGTTTCGGCTGTCGCCTGCTCGTGTCCGACCCGGCTGTGGACGCCCGCGAGGCGGCCCGCCACGATGCCGAGCTGGTGGGCCTCGACGAGCTGCTGGATCGCTCGGACGTGGTGAGCCTGCACGCGGGGGTGAATGAGCACACCCGCGGAATGATAAATGCCGACCGACTCGCGGCCATGAAGCCGGGTGCGATACTGATCAACACGGCGCGGGCGGCGCTAGTTGACGAAGAGGCGCTGGTGGAAGCGTTGCGCGACGGGAGGCTTGGCGGCGCGGGGCTCGATGTGTTTGCCGAGGAGCCGCCGGCTTCCGACCATCCGCTGCTGGCCATGGACAACGTCATTGCGACGCCCCACCTTGGCGGCAACACGGCCGAGATCGCCGTGCACCAGGGCCGCATCATCGCCGACGAACTCGAACTCATGGTGGCAGGCGGAGTCCCGCGGCACTGCTTGAACCCCGAAGTCCTGGCCGACTTTGATTGGTCGGCCGACCGTCGCAAACCGGGCGATGATAAAATAGCGGACTTGCTCGCGAAGGCTGGTCCGGCGGTTTCTGATCTCCAGCGTGAGAAGCCTGGCGTTGATGACGTCGCCGCCGATGACGCTGCCGTTGAAGACGCCGCGGTTGAAGAAGACGATAAAGGGGCTGACCTGTCCGCCGTCGCTGTCGATCTACGCGAGGGCATGAGCAGGCAGTTGGAGGCCTGGGGAAGGGCTATCTCTGCGAGCGAAGAGTTGGCAGCCGAGGCTGAGAACAACCAGGTCACGATGCAGTTTGAGTTGCATGACCTGTCCCTGACCTTTTACCTGCAGCTTACGGCGAATGGAGCGAGCGCGGGCCTGGGCGCCATCGCGGGAGGAGCCGACGTGTGCTTGAGCATGGGCGCGGCGATATTCGACGGAATGTTCGGTGGCGAACTCAACGCCATGGAGGCGGCCATGGACGGCCGCCTGTCTTTTATCGGTGACGCCGGCAAGGCGATGACCCTGCAGCACCTCGAGCCCCTGCTGGCGGTCACTTACAAGGCCGCGCGCGAGGAAGCCGGCGACCTCGGCGACCTTTCGGCTCTGGCCGCTTTGACGACCCCAGAAGATGGCCAAAGCCCTGGGAACGGAACGGCTGGCCCGGGGGCCGACGGCAGCGAGGCAGGCAGGGCGCTGTGCGAGGTGGTCGACGAGCTTTACGCGGGCGGCCTGATCACGGCGACCGGCGGCAACGTGACCACGAGGGTGACCGCGGGCGCCGATGAACTTTGGATTACCCCCAGCCAGTCTTTCAAGGGCAAGCTGGACCTTTCGCAGCTGGTGCGCATCGATCTCGACGGCGATCCCGTGGCTTCGGGTACCCGTTCACCGTCAAGCGAGCGCCTCATGCACGTGGTGGTCTACCGGGTGAAGCCGGAGGTCGAGGCGGTGATACACTGCCACGCGCCCAACGCCACGGTGCTGGCCAACAGCGGCTTGCCCTTCGTGCCCGTGTCTACCGAGGCCGCGTTTTTTGGCGAGATACCGCGGGTGCCTTTCATCATGCCGGGCACTGTTGAACTCGCCGACGCGGTGGCCGAGGCCATGAAAGACAGCTGGGCTGTCATGCTGGTCAACCACGGCCTGCTGGTCGCCGGGCGCAGCCTCAGGCGGGCGGCCGACATGGCGTCGGTTATAGAGCGCAGTTGCGAGATCATCCTGGGCTCGCACGCGGTAGGAAAGCCGCCGCCGGTGCTGCCCGACGACGTACTCGAAAAACTTCGTAACATAGGCGACATGATTGCCTGAGCCAGTGGGAGTTAGAGAAAAAATGAATAGGAAGTTTCCGTTTCCGCTGCCTTTCAGCTGGTACCAGGTTGCGTACTCTGACGAAATCGGGGTTGGCGAGCTGAAGCCGATACACTACTTCGGCCGTGAGCTTGTACTGTTTCGCGACAAGGCGGGTACGGCCCGGGTTTTTGACGCATTCTGCCCTCACCTCGGCGCACACATCGGCTACGGCGGCGAGGTGACCGAGCAGGGTCTGCGCTGCCCCTTTCACCACTGGAGTTTTTCGCCCGAAGACGGCCACTGCGTGGACATCCCTTACTGCAAGCGCATTCCGCCCAAGGCTGCCGTGGAGCCTCTGCCGGTGTGCGAAAAAAACGGTATCATCCTGGCCTGGTACCACCCCCTGGGTAAGCCGCCCGAGTGGGAGATCCCCGATCTACCCGAGTACGGCGACCCGGCCTGGACCGAGTGGACCCGCCGCGACTGGAAGGTGAAGTCGCGTAACCAGGAGCTGGCAGAGAACACTGTCGACGCCGCCCACTTTCTTTACGTGCACGGTACAAAGAACATCGCCACCACCGACGTCGTGGAGTCGGACGGGTATTTTCTCAACGTGATCTGCCAGTCGAGGGTTGGCACGTCCAAGGGTGAGGCCGACGGCACGATCGACATTAATACCTACGGGATGGGTTTTGGCTGTACGCGCTTCAAGGGTGTCGTTGAAACCCTGGTCATGACCTCGGGAACACCGGTGGACGACGAGTACGTTCACATGCACTTGTCGTGTGCGCTGCGCAAGCTCGACGACGAAAGTATTACCAGCGGGGTGGGCAAGGCCTTTGTCGGAGAAATCGAGCGCCAGTTCAGCCAGGACATCCCCATCTGGGAAAACAAAGTGCACCTCGAAAAGCCGGTACTCTGCGACGGGGATGGACCCATAGGCGACCTGCGTCGATGGGCCAGCAAGTTCTACGTCGAGTGATCGGGCTCGCTGGGCGGGCCTGAAGGCTCCTGGCCGTAGCGTGCCTTGAGCAGGTGCTTTCTCAGCTTGCCCGCCTCTGTGCGCGGCAGGCGGTCCACGAAGTCGATGGAGCGCGGGCACTTGAGTGGCGATATTTTGTCGCGGCACCAGGCCATGAGTTCGTCGGCCAGCTGTCCGCCGGCCGCCAGCGGGTCAACGGCTTCGACCACCGCCTTTACCTGTTCGCCGAAGTCGCTGTCGGGCAGCCCGAACACGGCCGCGTCGGCTACCGAGGGGTGCTCCAGAAGGCAGTTCTCGGTTTCCTGGGGGTAGATGTTGACGCCGCCTGATATGATCATGTCGGCCTTGCGGTCGGTGAGGTAGAGATAACCCTCTTCGTCGAGATAGCCGATGTCTCCCACCGTGCTCCAGCCGCGAGCATCCAGCGAGCCCGCGGTCTTGTCGGGGGCGTTGTGGTACTCGAAACTACGCCCACCTTCGAAGTAGACCGTGCCGATCTCGCCTGCCACCAGTTCTTCACCATCGTCGTCGACCACGTGGACGCGGCAGCCCAGTTCACGACCTACCGAGCCCTTGTGCACAAGCCACTCCTCGCTGCTGATCTGGGTCGCCCCGTTGCCCTCGGTGGCGCTGTAGTACTCGGTCAGTACCGGGCCCCACCACTCAATCATCTGCTCCTTTACACTCACCGGGCAGGGGGCGGCGGCGTGCAGGGCCAGGCGGTGGCTCGAGAGGTCGGCCTTCTCTCGCAACTCTTTCGGTAACTGCAACATGCGACTGAAGTGAGTGGGTACCCACTGGCTCATGGTCACTCCGTGTTGTCCCAGGAGTTGCACCGCGCTCCTGGCATCGAATTTTTCCATGACGACGCAGGTGGCGCCCAGTCGCTGCAGGGCCATGTTGAACCTCAGCGGCGCCGAGTGGTAGAGCGGAGCGGGCGACAGGTACACCGTGTTTTCGTCGGCGCCGTAAGCGGCGGCGAGCGCTGCCGCCATCGGCGAGATTGCACCCACGCTGCGATCGGGGAGCGGGTTGCGTATGCCCTTGGGGTAACCCGTGGTACCCGATGAGTAGAGCATTTCGCAGCCCTCCAGCTCGTCGTCCACAGGGCGGTCGGGCATGGCGTCAAGCTCGCTTTCCAGCGATCGATATCCCGGCAGCTCACCACCGCAGACAAGCCAGGCCTGTACATCGGGGCAGAGTCCGGGCAGGTCGGCCGTTTTGTCGGCCTGTTCGGCGCTGGTCACGAAGGTCCGCGCACCGCAGTCGTTGATGATGTAAGCAATCTCAGCGGTCGCCAGGTGGGTGGCCACCGGTGTGTAGAAAACCCCCGAGCGTTGGGCTCCCCAGCACACGGTGAAGAACTCGGAACGGTTTTCCATTAACAAGGCAATGGCCGCGTCGTGACCCAGTCCGAGGTGTCGTAACAGCTGCGCGAAGCGGTTGGAGCTGCTATCCAGCTGGGCGTAGCTGGTGGCCCGGCCGCTACCAGCCATGACAAGGGCTGCCTTGTCGGGAAACTTATCGAGCTTATCGAAGGGGTACACGCTGTTGTCTCGGGCGCCGCTTGTATATAAGCGGTCTCACTGTGTGGCGTTCGCCCAGCCACGCAGCAGGGAGCATCAATGCGCTTTTCTTACGCTGAGTCCATGATTGATCCTACTTTCTACCCGGCGCTGGCCCGTGCCGCCGAGGACTCGGGCTGGGACGGGTTCATCGTGCCCGACTCGATATGCTATCCCGAGGTCTCGGATTCAAAGTATCCCTACACGCCGGACGGTGATCGGGGGTTCCTCGAAGACAAGCCCTTCATCGAACCTTTCACCCTGGTGCCGGCGCTCGCGGCCGTGACCAGCCGCCTGCGCTTTCAGACCTTTGTCATCAAGCTGCCCGTGAGGCACCCGGTGCTGGTGGCCAAGCAGGCCAGCTCGGTGGCCGTGCTGTCGGACAACCGCTTCAGCCTTGGAGTGGGCGTCAGCCCATGGCCCGACGATTATCGCGTGATGGCTGAGGCCTGGCCGGGTCGTGGTCGTCGCATGAACGAGATGATGGAGATCATCCACGGCCTGTGCGAGGGAGGGTTCTTCGAATACCACGGTGAGTTTTACGATATCGAGTCGATCAAGATCTGCCCGGTGCCGAGCAAGCCGCTGCCCCTGCTCGTGGGCGGCCACTCCGAGGCGGCGCTCAAGCGGGCCGCTCGCCTCGGCGACGGCTGGATGCATGCCGGGGGTGACCCCGCAGAACTGGAAACAATGATAGCGAGGCTCCACGAGTTACGAAAAGAATACGGCCGCGAGCAACAGCCCTTCGAGGTGCACGTCATATCGCTCGATGCTTACAGCGTCGACGGCGCCAGGCGATTGCAGGACGCGGGTGTTACCGACTGCATCGTGGGTTTTCGTAATAGCTACGAGCGGGGGATCGACACCGAGCCCCTGCAGGCAAAGATAGACGCGCTGCGCTTGTTTGCCGACGACGTTATCGTGGCCAGTAGGCGCTGAAGGAAAAGGACATGAACGATAAAGAAATTTCTGATCGAATCGAGATACAGGACCTGCTGGTGCGCTACTGCACTGCGATAGACACGCAGAACTGGGACCTGCTCGACACCTGCTTCGTGACCGACGCCAGGGTTGACTACAGCGCGTCGGGAGGCACAGCGGGTGACTACCTCGAGGTGCGGGCCTGGCTGGCAAAAGCCCTGGCCCCGTTCAAGACCATGATGCATTTTATCGGCAACAGCAGTGTCACCCTGGATGGTGACAGCGCGTCGGCCCGCACCTATGTCATCAATCCCATGGGTATGGACGACGGCAAGGGGGGCGTTTCGTTTTTTACAGTGGGGGCGATCTACGACGACGATCTCGTACGCGTGGAGGCCGGTTGGCGCATAAGCCGACGCGATGAGGAATTGGTATACATGGACGGCTCCATACCAACCGGTTTGAATATTTAGTCTTTAACTACCACCCAATCGGGGGGGTAAACGGCTGGTGCTGTGTCATTGTCACGCCGTAGCCATTGACAAGAGTAGTAATTGTTTTCTAATCTTCTGGTGATGCGGGTTGGCTTCTCCGAGCGGGGGATGGCGGCCCGACTTTGAGCCGCCAGTGAATCGTTGTTGGAAGCTTATCTCTCTTGTCGCCGCGCTGCTGATGTTTTCAGCTGCGCCGACTTGGGCCCAGGTGAGCAAGAACGAGGGCAAGTGTGCGGGCAAGATGGCCAAGTCGGCAGGCAAGCTGGCCGCCACCGTGACCAAGGCCACGGCCAAGTGCCGTGACAAGGAGATCGTCGGCAAGTACGTTGGCTCCTGTCCAGGGGTCAAGGAGCAGACAAAGATAGACAAGGCCGTCGCCAAGGTTGGCGCGGCGGCTACCAAGAGCTGCGGCAGCGTGTGCAGCAGTTCCACGTTCATAGGCTGCCTGGCCGACCCTGACTGTCCGCCCACGGCGGGACTCGACGAGACCTGTGGCGGCGGCGCGGTAAACAAGCCTTTCGAGCTCAGCAATATAGGATTCCCGGGGCCTGCCTGCATAGCGGCGGGATATTCGACGATAGATTCGGCTGATGACCTGTCCGGCTGCGTGGGAGGCGTCGCGGTAGAAATCGCCGAGGGCCATGTTGCCCTCATCTACGGAAGCAGTTCGTCGTCCAGTGGGCTGTCTTCGGCGGCCGCATCATGCCAGGCCACCCTTGCTAAGTCTGCTGTCAAGTTGGTTGCCACGGTAGTAAAAGGCGTGGCCAAGTGCCGCGACGCCATCAACAAGGGTAAGAGTAGTGGCAGTCCCCTGGAGTGCGCGACGGCGGATGAAAAACTCGTAGAGAAAATAGCCAAGGCAGAGGCAAAGTTCGGCTCGGGTATCGCGGCTAAGTGCAGCGACGCCGGCGTAACCGAGCTCGACATATGCGGCCTCGGCGTGGGTGGGGTCACTAGCGTGGGGGAGGCAACGGCCTGCCTGTTGGCGGCTTCCCGCGAGATATCTGACGCGGTCAACCTTCCGGCCGACCGTACTTATGCCGCCCGGTCGTTGATCGAAGCTGCCTACCCACGCGAGGCCGTCTGCGGCGATAATTCGGTCAACCAGCTTCCAGGCAATCACCTGTTGCTTGGCGAAGAGTGCGACGGCATCGACGACTCGGCCTGTCCGGGCCAGTGCTTGCCACCCGGAGACCTGTTCGAGTGCACCTGCGGGGACGTTCCCAGGGCCAGGTGGTGGAGCCTCACCCCGGGTTCCGAGACTGACGCGGGCTGGACCGGCAGTACCCATGACCAGAGGTTGGGCGAGGGCGGTGGTTTCCTGGTTGACCTGCTCAACTGTGATTGCAGTGAGTTCACCGGCGCTACCTGCACCGGCACCAGTGTCGATTCGGTGTGTGACCTGGTCGGCAAGCAGGCTCCGCGTTGCTCCTGGGAACCTTCGAGCGCGTCACGCTGTGACGATCGCGGCGACGGCAACGGTGAAGACGAAGACGGCGACTGCGCGATATGCGACGCCTGGAGCGTTAACGCGGGTGCCAACTGTGCCCTGAGCACTGATTGCCAATCACGCTGTTACACGGCTGCCGGTGTCGATGCCGGCAGCGATTGCGATTCGCAGGCCGACTGCGCCGCCGGCGAGCAGTGTCGGGGCCGCTGCGACAGCTCGCCTCACTGTATCGTTTCGCCCAACGGGGGGCCTTTCGCCGTGGCGTCCTCGAGCACTACTGCCTGCAACGTGCAGAACCACGTCGAGGACGTGACCGGTACCTTGAACATCATTACGGGCGAACATTCCACGGCTTATGAATCGTCCAACAGGCCCTACATCGGCGAGCGCTCACACCGCCCCTGCCCGGTGTGCGGCGGCTACTGCGAAGGCGGAGACAAGGCCTTCCTTGTCTGCCAGGGCCGTTGCGAGACCAGTGGCGATGAATGCCGTTTTGACGAGGACTGTTCGATCGAAGGCGAACTCTGCGGCTCTGTTACCCCCGATTGTCCAGGCGGTGCCTGCGAGCTGGGGCTGGTCTGCATAGCCGACGTGCAGGCTTTACCGGGGGCCGTGTCGGGCCGCGCGTGTCGCGTCGAGTACGTGGACCCCTTGTACGGTTCAATGTCCGGTGACTGTCCGCCGCATCCGGGTAAGTACCTGGGTGGAAGGGTGGATTCGGTTCACATCGCCCACACCAGCCACCTAACCTCGCTGGCCTTCACCTTGCCCTGCAGTGAACTCGGTTATGAGTTGTTCGACTGCCCCTGCCCGGCAGGGGTTTCCAATATGGAGACCAAGCCCAATCTGTGCCGTACGTCCTGTGATGCAGGCGCGGAGTTGGGCGCCGGCTGCGCCGATGGCAACAACGCGGGCGGCGAGTTCACGACCTGCGCCGCGGGCGCCAACCAGGGCCTTCCATGCGACGAGGACAGCGATTGTCCCGGTAGTTCCTGTTCGGCCAACCCGACGCACTGCAGCGGCGACCCGGCCTTCGAGCGGGTCACTTGCAACAGCGATGCCGACTGCGGTCTGGGCGCCTGCGTGGACGCGTGTCCTTCCGGGCGCTGCATACCCCAGTGCCTGCCCAAGGCCGGCGACGGTGTGGACGGCTACTGCCCGGCTGGGCCCGACGTGTTTCATTGCGAAGGAGTGTTGGACGTTTTCAGGGCCTGTCCGGCGACGGCGCTCGATGAGAGCTGCAACTCAACCTGCAGCGTGGCCGGTACGGCCTGCAGCTCGGACACCGAGTGCCCGGCCGGTGAGCAGTGTACCGGCGAATGTCTGACCCACCTGAACTGTGAGTCCGGGGTAGACGGTTTCCTCGGAACACTGGATGACAATCCCGGTGCGGGTGCCTGCGTGCAGGCGGTGCGAGAGTGTTTTACCAACCCGATTGTCGCCGAAGGTGGAAGCACCCTGAACGGTGACGGCGACCCCACCAACATTTACTCGTCCAGTATCTATTGCGTCCCGCCCACTAGTCGCAACGTGATCGACCTTGTGACTGGCTTCGGTGGACCCGGTCGTACCCAGGAACGCGCGACGCTCTACTTGAACGTCAGTTCTATCCCCGTCACTCCCTGAAGTGCGCGCCGTCAGCGAGGGTGCCCTCCCTGGCCGGCGTGTTTTCAATCTGGGCCGCCCTGCGTGCGGCGGGAACAACCAGCACCAGTGCAGCCACGCTCAGCATGCCCACCGCCGGGCCGAGGGCGGGCAGGCCACCGACGGCCGCTACCTTGCCTCCCAGCAGTGGGCCCAGGCCGTAACCCAGAGTTGAAGCGCCCACGGCAGCCGTTGTCCACCTGCCCCAGCGGTCGAGCACCGCGGCTGTGCCGGCGAGGTAGGGCAGAGAAAAAAAGAACGCGAAACCCCAGGCTGCCTGCGACAGCGCGTAGCCCTCCGGGCTGTCCACCTGGACAACCGTCCAGCGCATGATTGCCACGGCCGCCAATCCCACCACCAGCGTGGGCACGCGGCCGCAACGCGTGCCGATGCCCGCAGCCAGGGCTGCCCCGGCAAGCCCGGCCAGGGTAGCCAGCGACAGTACGGCCCCGATCCACTGTGGCTGCACGCCAGCGGCCAGGCCAAGTCGCTCGGAAAAAGCCCACAAGGACTGTTCTGCCCCCGCTCCGAGTACTATGCCCGCGAGCAGGGCCAGCGCGACCGCGGCGTGGCCGGCGGCGGGCGCGTTGCCGTCTGCAGTCGAGGTCCGGGCTCTGAGGGGACGCCGGATAAGAAAACCGGTCGCGGCCACTGACAGCAGTGCCATCGCGGCGAAGCCGGCCTTGTGGCCCCAGGGCACCAGCAGCCAGGGCACGAGCGCCAGCAGGCAGGCACCGATGAGGCCCACGGCTATCATCAGGCGGGCAAACACGCGGTCGGGGTCTGGCAGCGCGGCTATGGTCGAGTTGCAGGCTGCCACCAGCAGCCCCGAACCCAGGCCTGCTACGGCGCGGGCGACCACCAACAGTTGCCAGGAGTCGACCAGGGCCGACGCGGTATTGCCCGTTAGAACAATTACCGCGCCCGTTATCGCCAATGCTTGCCGTGAGATCAGGGCCACGCGCGGGGCGATCAGAAGCGCCGTTGCCGCCATGGACAGGAGCTCGGCCGAACCCACGGCGCCGGCCTGCGCGGGGTCCAGTCCCAGGCCGTCGATGAGCGCTCCCAGCAGCAGGGGCATCAGCCAGGTACCGGCAAAGGCCAGCGCGTCGGCCGCTACCAGGGTGCCAAAAATCCCGCGTTCAGGGGGTGCTGCTTGTTGTCCTGGCGGGGTCATAGGCGGCAGGCTCGTGGTTACACCACGCGGACTGCTGTATACATGTGTCGGCATGCCGAATATACGCGTGCGAGGATGGTTTAGTGGACACGCGAGCGTTAAATGACGAAGACCTGGTCGGCGACGCGCTGGCCGGCGAGCAATACCTGAGCCTGGTGACCTTTCGTCGCGACGGCAGCCAGGTGGCCACCCCGGTGTGGTTTGCCGGTGAGGATGGCTGTTACTACGTGTTTACGGCCGGCGACGCCTGGAAGGTGAAGCGCCTGGGCCGTGACCGGCGGGTGAGAGTGGCGGCTTGCGCCGTCCTGGGGCGAATCACGGGACAGTGGCTGGACGGTAAGGCACGGCTGTTGGACGGCAACGACGCCGTTGACGTGGAAGTCGAGGCCAGGGGTTGGGCGTTGCTCAAGCAGAAATATGGCTGGCAGCTGGCAGCACTTGACCTGCTCTCTACGCTCGGTGGCAGAAAGGGCGGCCGGCGCATGATAGAAATAACCCTGGCCGTTGCGGGGGCTACGCCACCTGCAGACAGCAGGCAATGAGATCTCGCTTGATAAAATCAGCAGCGTTGTGCCTGGTGGCCCTGCTCGCTTTTTCGTGGACGGCGGGGGTGGGTGCGACAGCGGCAGCTTCCTCGGTGCCCGACGGATACCGCGTGGAGCGCGAGAAGCAGTGGTTCCTGCTCAGGCACTGGTTGTCCGGTGGCGTGGTTGTGCGCGCGGCTGAGTCTGCGGCGCCCGTGCCCGACGAGTCGTTGCGCCGCCTGGGGGCTGAGCTGTTCGGTGTTTATTGCGCCAACTGTCACGGTAAACAGGGCAGGGGAGACGGCCCGCGGGCGACTGCCCTGCAACCTCCACCGCGAGATTTTACCGCCGGGCTGTTCAAGTTCAGGTCGACGCCAAGCGGTTTGCTGCCCACGCGTGATGATCTTTTTTACACCCTGAGCGGGGGCTTGCGGGGCACGGCCATGGTGCCCTTTGCCGACCTCGCCGAAATCGAACGCTGGGCCCTGGTGGAGCAGGTGCTCGTGCTGGCCGACGCGCAGCAAGGCGATGCGGCTGCCGCGCTGACGCTTCCCTTGGCTGAGGGGCGGGCCGAAGAAGGCAAGACCTTGTACGTGAAGCTGGAGTGCGCGAGTTGCCACGGCGAGCGCGGCCGCGGCGACGGTCCATCGGCCGCCGCGCTCGAGGACTGGCGGGGCAGAGCGTTGCCTCCCCCTGATTTTGCCACGCGCCCGTTCAAGCGCGGACAGTCGGTCGACGATGTCTACCTGACCCTGGCCACGGGGCTGGATGGTACGGCAATGCCGGCTTACGGCGAGGTAGCGACGCCCACGGAGCTGCGCGATCTTGCAGCCTGGGTGCTGTCGCTCAAGCAGGAGGTGTCGCTCGAGGCCGGGGCCGTCGAGCAGGCCGAGGCCAGGGCGGTCATGCAGGCCCAGGCCGACCAGGGCTCGCACGCAGTGGTGGGTGGCTGCGGCTGTAAGGCCCGCCGCGCCACCAGCCAGGCCAAGGCGGGGGCTGCTTTCGCGGAAGGAGGCTGTGGCAAGGGCGAAGACTCCGCAGCGGGCAAGGGCTGCGGCGCTGCCGGCGCCTGCGGCCAGTAGTCTCCCACTCATGGGCCCGGCAGGGCGAGTCCGGTCGGTACGAATACCACCGAGCAGAGGCCGCCAGGCAACTGGGCGTCAGCCGCCGGTCGTAGTTACCGGGTGGATGGCGGTAGCCGCCATGTCGGGCGCCGGAACAAGCGGCTGCGACGAGGCGTCGCTCGAGTCTACGGGGGTGACGGTGAAGTCGTCGGGACTGGGCTTGGTCTCGGCAGTGACCACGCAGGTGGCGATGTCGGCCGGGGCGGCAAAGCCCGATATATCTATGACTGCCCCCGAAAGCAGTCCGCCACCCTTGTTGTTGAAGGTGGCGATGGCACCGGAAAACGGGCTGCTACACTCTACGTCGCCACCCGCGCCCGAGAACTCTCCGCCGCTGTAGTTGACGTCGAACTGCAGCGCAGCGACGCTGGCAATGGCGTTGCGTATTGCAAAGGTTACGGCGAACTGGCTGGCAGAATCGACAGCTGCGGCGGGGGTTTGCAGCCCTTCGCCGGCCGGAGGAGTGGCACCGTCCTGGCAACCTGCCATAGCGGCGAGGAAGGCCACCACGGCTATGCCCGCGAGCGTCATCGGAACCTTGGATATCATTCTGAATTCAATTGGCATCACCCCTTTATAGCATCCCTGGCTGCTGATTTCTAAAGGGGGACGCCTCGCCCTTTGTGGGCGTGGACAAGGAGGCTGGGCTGGGCTAAACAAGAGCCTTGCCGTACAAGGCTTTTCAATCAACGTTTACCCGGGACTAATCGCCCGGAACTAATCACCTTGGACCGAGGGGGCAGAGATGAAGTTTATTTCCCGATTGGCAGTTACTGTATTTGCCGTGAGCATGCTGGCCATGCCGGTACCGGCGCTGGCCGGGGACGACGACGGCGAGGTCGAAGCGGAGGCCAACGGTTGGTACGTGAGGGCCGGTGGCCAGTTTACCGATCTCAACGACCACGGAGCCTGGGGCTACAGCGTTCACGCCGGCCGTGAGATAAGCGACTACCTGGCCGCTGAAATCGGCTGGCTACATGTCCTCGACGCCGAGTTTGCCAGCGGAAAAGACGACGTCACGGGCGTACACGTCGCGGGCGTACTCACCTATCCCATGAGCATACTGTTCAAGTCGCGTAACGAGGGACCGCTGGATCTCGTGTTGGGTGGTGGGCTGCTGTTCTGGGAGAAAGACAACAGCGGCGAAGACGGGCAGGATTTTACCGCCACCATTGGCGTCCAGTGCCGGGCTTCTGATCTGCTCAAGGCCCGCCTCACTTTTGACAAGGTGTGGGGTTTGGACGACGGCATTAGGACCGTTTCGCTCGACTCGGCGTCGCTGACGTTTATTTACGACTTCTGATCTTTGCTTGATGCGCGGCGGCGGGGGGATGGAGACGTCCCCTCGGCACCGTCGCTCAGGCCTCAGCCGATAAACAGCTTGACCCCGGTCGCCGTCAACAGCGCGGCCAGCGCGTAGCGCAACGGGCTCGTCGGTACCACCTGTGCCAGTCTGCTTCCGAGCCACGTTCCCGGTATGGAACCCAGGAGCAGCGTGGCAACCATGGCGAGGTCCACGTTGCCGCGACTGAAGTGCGCCAGCCCGGCTGTTCCCATGAGAAGGGTGGCGTGTACGAGGTCGGTGCCGATCAGTACCAGCACCCTCAGCTCAGACACCAGCAGCAGTATGGCCATGAGCAGCGAGCCCGAGCCGACCGAGGTCAGGCCAACGCCAAGGCCTATGAGCACGCCACCGGCCACGAGTATGACTTCCTTGATCCTGGTCTGCACCAGCTCGCTGCGAATGAATTCAGAGTCGCGCAGCCGGCCGGCAAAGAAGCGTCGCTCGAGAGCCGACACCACTCCGATCACGACCAGCATGACGCCCAGGGCACGGGTGGTGAACGCGTCCACGTCAACGCCACTACGCTCGAACCACGGGGTGAGCACGAAGACGGCGAACAACGCCGAGGGCACCGACCCCAGCGCCAGCCACCTGACGTAGGGGAAATTAACCTGCCCGCGCTTGATGTACTGCCAGGATCCGAAGAGCTTGGTAATGGTGGCATAGACAAGGTCGGTACCCACCGCGTGCAGCGGCCGCACGCCGAACACCATGATCAGCAACGGCGTCATTAGCGCGCCACCGCCAACGCCGGTCATGCCTATGAGCACGCCGACGACAAAGCCGCTCAGGCTGAGCCAGGGATCGAACATCCCCTAAGGCTAGCGAACAGCAGGCCAGCCCACAATAGCGCTGGCCTTCGAACTCGTCAGCGGCCGGCGGCGATCAGCCCCGGGATCGTGAACCAATTTTCTGATGGCGAGTTTTCGTGGTCAGAACCAATGTCAATGTACCAGCCGGGTTCCTCGGGAAAAGCCATGCCGGGTATGGCGGCGCGCGTGCCGTGCATCATCTGCATGTCTATGACGGAGAAGGCGTAGATAAACATGCGCGGTTCGTCGTATTCGTAGTCTACCATGGGGTTGGGCCGCTTGGACGTGCGTATGCTCTGCATGACGACCTTCCACAATTCGCCGCCCTGGTCGTAGAGATCAGAGTAGACGATAAAGTAGGTCTCCTTGTCCACGAAGATCACGCGCTTGGAATAAGCGTACGAGGGGGCCATGGGTATGCCCTCGATGACGTACACGTTGGGGCGCAGCTCCCAGTTTTCGCAGAAGGTCATGCCGCCGTCGTCCTTGCAGGGCTCCGGGGGCAGGCGTACGCCGTGCAGCGAGGCGTACATGGGCTTTTCCCCGAGGAGTTTCCACTTGAACCAGGGGATCTGGCCGGCGTAGCCGCCGTGACTGTCCACGTCGATATCCTGTCCGAACAGAGCATCGCTGCGCTGGGCCGTAGACATGCGACGGACTCTCCTCAGCGAAGGTATATACAGCCAGGTGTCGTCGTGGTGGATGAGATCCTGGTAACGGACCGTGACACCACCTACTCCCTTGAGGTCGAACGGTTCTATAAGCGGGTACAGGCCGGCTTTCTGAAAGGCCTTGTCTGGATTGTCCTGCGGGCTGTACGATGGTGTCGGTTCGTGGTGAAGGCGTCCGTCAAAACGCATCAGCCTGATATACTCGGCAACGAAGTGTCTTTCGACGTTGTAGTGTCGTCGGCCCTTGGAATCGACGTAGAGCGAGCCGGTGTCGGCGTCGACAAGATGAAGATTGATGTCATCGCTGAAGTAGTGGGTACGATGAAAGTTGTACATGATCTTGTTGGGGGCTGTGGGATCATTGGGGTCAACATCAGGAAAGGGCCTGCCAGCCACCCAGTTGACCAATTCTCCGTGATCGCCGATGCTGGTCTGTCCTGAGTACTTTTCAGTGGCCGCTTTGTAGGCGCTCGGCAGGGGAATGTGCTCGTAGGGGACGATGTCGAGTTCCATACCGTTCTGCACAGCCCAGTAAACGCCCTCGGCCACCATGCCCTTTACCTTCTCGGCGTTATGACGGGTGATGACGTCGCCCGGCTTGGCCTCGGCCCCGGCCCGCGTGGGCAGGGCAACCGAAGACAGCAGCAGCGCCAGGGTCATCACGGCGCTGAGGGCAGCGTACTGTATCAAAAGAACAGCGGATCGACGCTTGGGTGTGCTCATATTGCTGGCCTCGCAGGGTTGGCGCAGATGGGCGCGCCGTGGCTGTCGTACCCGGGTAAAATAACCCAGCAGCCGGGGGCACGTCAAGCCAGTAATTCGGGGTGAAGCGCCGCAACCATACGCTTGATACCGTCTTTCCAGCCCACGGTTGAGCGCGGTCCGGTTATCTCGTTGAGCCGGGCGGGGTCGGTGACCACGCTTTCCAGTGTGGCGTCGCTGCGCGCGAACCTCGCCTCCAGGCCGGTGAGCTCGCCCATGTAATTGCACCAGTCCTCGATGCCCACGGTTTCATCGCCGCACCAGTTGACGGTGGTGGCGGGCACGCTGGCGGCTCCGAGCAGCGCGGGAATGGTGGCCGTGTAGTCGTCTTCGTGTATGGGGCTGTACAGGCAGGGGCCGTCGCTGCTGTGCAGGGGGATCTCCATGCCCGCAGCCATCATCTCGAGATGGAAGCCAGGCCAGCCGCCGTTGTCACCGTAGGGCACGTTGAGTCGGCAGATTATCGAGGGCAGCTCGAACTCGCGCGCGCAGAACCTCACCATCGACTCGGCGGCAATCTTGCCGATGCTGTAGGTGGCAAACAAGGCGCGGTGATTATCGCCCAGGGGGTCGCTCTCGCTGAAGGCGTGGCGGCCGTTGGCTTCGTACACGGCCGTGGACGAGCAGTAGAGAAACGCTCGCGCATCGCGGCAGCGACTCATCAGGCGGCCCACGCCCTCCACGTTGGCGCGCAGGTCGTAGTCAAAGCTGCCGGTCTTGACGTTGGCAAAGTTGAGCACGTAGTCGAGCCCGTCGGGAAGGTGGTCGAGCGCGTCATCGGCGAGATCAGCCGCAAGGGTTTCAATGCCGACCGCTTCCACCTTTTTGCGGTCATCGGGGTTAGACCAACGGGCGAGGCCGTATACCGTGTTGTTGCTGGCGAGCTCGCGGGCAATCGGAAAAGTGGCCTGGCTGGCAGGGCCGGTAATCAGTATCCTGTTGTTCTTGAGCAAGGGGGTACCTTCTAGCCTGCCGACAACGCTGTTTCCAGCCCATCGCGACCCTATTTTATACGTTTTTTGATGGCCTCGAGCAGGCCGGCAGTACCCGCGTCGATGAGGTCGAACACTCGCGCGAAACCGTCGCCGCTGCCGTAGTAGGGGTCGGGTACTTCGCTCAGACCCAGTTGCGGCGCGTACTCGAGTAGCAGCGACAAGCGGTCGCGCAGGTGCACGGGGCAGGCCGAGTTGAGCAGGTCCATGTTGTGGCTGTCCATGGCCACCACGAAGTCGAAAGTGTCGAAGTCATCGTCGCTCACGCGGCGGGCACTGTGTTCCGACAGGTCCACGCCGCGGCTGGCGGCCGTCTGGGCTGCGCGCGTGTCGGCGCCTTGGCCCTCGTGCCAGGCCCCGGTGCCGGCCGATTCTATGTCGACCAGCCTCGACAATCCTTCTAGCTCAACGCGGGCGCGTAGCAGCGCCTCGGCAGTGGGTGAACGACAGATATTGCCCATGCAGACCATGAGCACGCGCACTACTTCTGCATCGGGCTTGGTGCTGTCAGGCTTGGTGTTGCCCACCCTGTCCGCGCCCTCAGGCAGCCTGGATGTTGTCGGTCACAAGCACCACCTTGCCGCGGGCCTTGCGGTCGAGGATCATGCGCAGCGCTTCGCCGGCACGCTCCAGCGGCACCTGTTCGCAGACGTGGGGATTGAGCGCACCCGACGAGTACCACTCGCCCAGTTGTGCCATGTTGGCCGCATTGGCCTCGGGTTCGCGCATGGTGAACGACCCCCAGAACACGCCTACCACCTGGCAGCCCTTGAGCAGGGCCAGGTTCACGGGCAGTTCGGGTATACGGCCGCTGGCAAAACCAATGATGAGCATGCGGCCTTCCCAGTTGATCGCCCGTATGGCCTTGTCGAAGTAGTCGCCGCCCACGGCGTCGTAGATTACGTCGGCTCCCTTGCCATCGGTGAGTTCTTTCGTGCGCTGTTTGAGGTCTTCGCTGTCGTAGTTGATGACTTCGTCGGCGCCGCGCTCACGGCAGAACGCCAGCTTCTCATCGCTGCCCGCGGCGGCTATCACGCGCGCGCCCAAGAGCTTGCCCAGCTCCACGGCGGCGATGCCCACGCCGCCCGCGGCTCCGAGCACCAGCAGTGTTTCACCGGGCTGCAGCTTGGCACGGTTCTTCAGTGCGTACAGCGAGGTGCCGTAGGTCATGGTCACGCCGGCGGCGGTTACCATGTCCAGGCCCTCGGGCACGGGCATGCACGAAGCGGCGGGCAGGACGGCCTCGTCGGCAAATCCGCCCGTCAGCTGCATGCAGACCACTCGGTCGCCGACCGAGTGGCTCGTAACGTCGTCGGCCACCTCGGTCACCACCCCGGTGAATTCACCGCCGGGCGTGAAGGGCAGCTCGGGTTTGAACTGGTAGAGGTTCTGTATGATCAGCGTGTCGGGAAAGTTAACGCCCGCGGCGTGTATGGCCACGCGCAGTTCCCCATCGGCCAGGGGCCTTGATTCGGTTTCTTCCAGGACCAGCTTTTCCGGCGGCCCGTGTTCCTTGCATAAAACGACTTTCATCCCGCCCCATTAACAGGCCCGCGCCGATGAACCAAGGCAGGGTGTTGTTCCGGCTCGCGGGCAAAGCCGCAGCCGTTGCTTTTGGGCTGCCATCCCGCTTGGATGCTCGGATGGTGTGGGTGCGATGGCCGGCGAAAAAGTAGAGTCCCTGGGAACCCGTGAGATGGATCCCTTCGCGCGCGAGGTCGCGCGCAAGGCGAAGGGCTTCATGGCCGAAGAAGAGGGTCTGCGCCTGTACGAGCTTGCCCGCGAGGGAGCCCGGCTGGGCCCGGTGCTCGAGGTGGGCAGCTACTGCGGCAAGTCGTCTATTTTTCTGGGCTGCGGCGTGCGCGAGGTGGGCGGGCGGCTTGTCTGCCTCGACCATCACCGCGGCTCCGAAGAGAATCAGCAGGGTCAGCCCTGGCACGACGAAGAACTGTGGGACGAGAAGGTGCACGCCATGGATTCGGTGGGTGAGCTCCGGCGCAACCTGAGGATAGCCGGGCTGGAGGACAACACTGTACTGTTGGTGACCACCACCGAGGTCGCCGCGCCGCTGTGGACCGCGCCCCTGGGCATGCTTTTTATCGACGGTGGCCACACCTTCAGGGCCGCCCACGGTGACTACGAGGCCTGGTCCGACCGGCTGCTGCCCGGCGGCATACTGGCCATCCACGACCTCTTTCCCGACCCCGACGAGGGTGGGCAGGCTCCCATAGAGGTCTACCGCCGTGCGGTGGCCTCGGGTGACTTCGAAGAGCTCGAGCCCACGCTGACCCTCGGCGCCCTGCGCCGGAAAATATAGGCGAGTTGTGTTTCGAAGAGTTGCGGGTTTCGCATGGAAATCAGTATTGCCGGGACAGACGAGGAGATCGGCCGCTGTTTTTCGGTCGTGGCCGAACTGAGGCCGCACCTGGACGCGGAATCGTTCGTGTCACGGGTCAGGGAACAGGAGACGGCCGGCTACCGTGTAGCCTGCGTTGAAGTGGACGGCCGGGTGGTGGCGGTTGCCGGGTATCGCGTGATGGAGAAGCTTTCCGAAGGACGGCACGTATACGTTGATGACCTTGTTACTCTCGCCGGCCAGCGTTCCATGGGGTACGGGAGTGCCTTGCTCGACTGGCTTGTCGGCCAAGCCCTGGCGCAAGGATGCAGCAGCGTGCAATTGGATTCCGGTGTGCAACGCGAGGACGCCCATCGCTTCTACCGGCGAGAGGGCATGGAGAACAGCAGCCTCCATTTCGTTAAGAGGCTGGACTGATCGGCACCAGGTTGTATGAACGGGGCGATGAGAAAGAGTAGCTAGGCAACGGAGGCCACGATGAACAAATTTATCCTGATCGACGACGAGAAGTTAAGCGACGGGGGACGAACTCCCCTCGGGGCCACGGAGCTGGATCTTGAGCGCGACGGCGATCGCGTGTTGTTGAAACCGGCCGACATAGAACGTGCGCTCGGCTGGTCGCTCAAGGAGCAGGGCCTATGCCGTGGCGACGTCTGTTTGGCGATCTCTCGCGGTGAATCGAGCGCCGGTACGTCGTCCCTGGTTCTTGAGACACTGGCCGAGCTGCTCGGGCGCCCGCTGGCCATCGACCAAGAAGAGGGCGTTGGGCTGCTTGGCACGGGCATAGAAGAACGGGCCCTCTCGCTGGCCGGTGCGCAGGCGCCGGACTTCGAACTGCCCGATCTATCGGGACGTATGCACAGGCTGTCAGATCACCGTGGCAAAAAGGTGCTGCTCATCGCTCACGCCTCCTGGTGAGGATGCCGGGAGGATCTGCCGGTCTGGCAGGCGCTGTACGAGGAGCTTGGTCCCGACAATTTTGTTCCGTTCACCGTGGCGTTTGACCGTTGCGCCGACGATGTCCGAGAGTTCATCGAGCGCGCGGCGCCCACGCACCCAAGCGTGATCGATACCGAGCACCTGGTCGCCGAGCTGTACCACGTGGTCAACGTACCGACCATGATCTGGATCGATGAGCAGGGGCGGATCTGTCGTCCTCACGATTCCCAGTTTGGCACCGATATTTTCACGGACTTTCACGGCAAGCTGTCCGAGCCCTATCTCGACATGCTGCGCGCCTGGGTTCGCACGGGCGAAGGGGCGCTAACCCGGGACGAAGTTGATTCGCTGCGCATCGAACCCGACGCGGCCAGCCAGCTCGCGCGGGCCGAGCGCGCGCTGGCCTGGTGGCTGCACGGGCACCAAAGAGGAGAAGCGGCCGAGCGCCACTTTGTTCGCGCCGACGAGCTGGCGCCGAGCGATTGGACGATA
>Ga0114993_10000583_pt1 | contig 42123 bp, 46 predicted proteins | sample ArcticOcean_MG_C_FD_87042 | JGI IMG/M metagenome (GOLD analysis project Ga0114993, IMG submission 87042) | Marine microbial communities from western Arctic Ocean - ArcticOcean_MG_CB2_150 | ecosystem: Environmental > Aquatic > Marine > Oceanic | place: Arctic Ocean: Canada Basin | collected...
AACTTCGCCCCAATCACCGTCCGTCCAAGCGCTTTGGTGTCCACCGCCTTAAAATATTCGTTTGAGGCGAGATTGACCACGGTTGTGTCGGCATGATCGGTAAGATCCATATTCAGTCGATTGGCGATGCGTGCGCCCCAGAAATCATAGAGGGATTTCCCTCGGCTATTCGCTATTTTAGTACTCATCTCAAGGCGATAAGGCTGGATCGCATCCATCGGACGTAAAACGCCGTAAAGGCCTGAGAGGATGCGTAAATGATCCTGCGCATAGGAGAGCGTGTCCTCGGAGAGGCTGTCAGCCGCCAGCCCCCAATAGACGTCGCCGTCAAAGGCGAGCCCGGCAGGCTTGGCGGAATTGCTCCTATTGTCGAGATTGAAGGCCCGAAACCGCTCGAAATTCATAGTGGCGAGATTGTCGCTAATGTGCATCAGGCGTTTTAGATCTTCCGCAGTCTGGGTTTTGGCGACGATCGCAAGTTTGTTCGTATCATCGAGTAAGCGAGGCTGTGTGGCCGGGACATCCGTTTCGGCGGGGGCCATATCCATCTTTTTTGCAGGGGAGAGTAACGTCAGCATAATCTATCCTTTCCTCCTAACATCAACCCGGCCAATCCAAGTTCGTATGCGTGGGGCTGCGACCACATGAAACTAAATCCTTGCGTCAAGAATTCAAGCGGCTTGATGGTACTGTCAAAGCAAACTGGGTTGATATGAAGAAGGTCGGTTCGTAGCCTTCGCGGATGAATAATCTGTTCCACTATTTCAATTTGTTTCCCGATATCATGCGACTGACGATGATGGTGTACATCCGGCATTCTCTTTCCGGCGTTGTGAAATTCCGCACAATTTATATATCTGGATTAATGCAGCTGATTCTTAATCAGCGGGCCGTAGGTTCGAGTCCTACTGCACTCACCAAAATTTTCCACAGAACCAATACCTTACCGACAGTATAATCGCGCGGTTTATTCCCAGATTGGCTTCATTAGATCATCTGTCTGTGGCCGGAGTGTGACAGAGATATCGTATCTCTTCGGAAGGGGGTACGCGGTCACCATGCCCCCATAGGGGGTATATGTAGACCTGCTTCCGGCACTTCCCCGGTAAAACATGTCAATACGTCAGGATGCTCGCTGAGCACTGTTAAGAGAATGCAGTAGGTGGTGAGGTAGCTTTAATCCTAAGGGCGAAGGGGCTCTTTTTATTTAACTATATATAGAAGGCGGTTAGATATCCCTCGAACCTAGCTGGTAGCTCTAACCTTCAATCGCTCTAACTCAAGCTTGGCGAACTTCAGCGAGTCTTGCTCCTGGTTGAGTTTGTCCCGGATGGAGACATTGGATTGGGGTTTAGTTCTCTTGCTAGAATTTCTGGGAGGGATTGATTGAGCCAAGTTAAGCGGTCCCTTAAAATGTTACTTCATGATGCAGCTTTATTGTCGTTATTGCTCCATTAGATAGGCTTTTTGGAGGAGCTGACGCTAAATCCGATCTTATGGGTGCAATGTCCAACGGATCTGGATCTCCGCTCTACGGTTCTTTGGCTCTGGCTGTTCGTTAACGGTAGGGACCGAGTTCATAACTTCCCCTCGAGCACCGATACCGACTTGTCTGCTCTCCATGCCATTTGAGGTGATGATCCGATGAACGGCAATAGCTCTCCGCAGGGAGAGCCCCTCGTTGTATAGCTCAGTCCCAACCCGATCGGCGTGACCTTCCACTATAAGATTTGCTTTTCTAGGTTCCACCAGTTGGGACACTTGAGCCGAAAGAAAGGCTGCATCCTCTGCGGACACCGATGAACTATCGGTATCAAAGTAGATCGTGACATTCTTGGTCGCCTCGTCATCCTTGATTTCTATTCCAAGCTTCTGCTGGATCTGGCCTATTGCCCCGTGAAAACGGTCCTCACAGGCCTTGATGTGCTGGATCTGCCACTCTTCCTCGGCTTGTTCCACCCAGCAATCGAACGCCGCCACTGCCTCTGCCGTATCTTCTGGTTCAATCTTATCTGTTTGGAGCTGAAGAGCTAATCTCAGTCGAGCATGGGCATTTGTGATCTTCTCTAAGAAGGGTTTTCCCAAACGCCAGTCGGCTGGCTCCTCAGGAAGCGGCTCCACATCTCCGGAGAGGACCCCGAGAGCCTTTCGGGCGAAGTGAGCGGCATCGATGTGATCATACATTTCATCGGCTTCAAACCGCACCATCGCTTGGTACCTGGTAGCCAAGTGAGATCGATAATCGTTTGGTGATATATTAAGTGAGCCTAGCTCCTGAACTTTCATCGTACCACAAGCACTGAGCGCAACTAAAAGGATGGATAAGAATAGATATTTGGCCAAGCGCATCGATATCTCCACAAACATTAGGCCTCATGCAAAGGGAAGCTTGCTGAGTGGTTTGGGAAGAAAGACCACCCAGCAAGCTCCAGGGAGGGGTACAATCCGAGTATCGATGGAGAATGAGAGTAGGATTAGACATAATTGAGGTCATTCCGAGGTCGCGATCTCAAAGCGACCCCAAATACGCCATAAACAAGACAGGATTGGATCTCATAAAACAGTTCGCTATGAGGAGGTCCATTAATGCCCCGACGTTCACGTCCTTAACGCTTTGATCGCAACCAGATGTTCAGAACACTGGTGTCTGATCTCTATCTCAAGCCTTAGGGAAGTTAATTGAAACGAGGCGCAGCCAGCCAATTCCGGCCTGTAAAGAGTGGCCGGAAGAGCAACGCTGGAGCCGGGGGTGCCGAGCGGCTCGCTAATAGAATCGAGCGACTGGAGATGACATACTAAGTCGAGTAGCTCGACCTCTCCAAGGTTCTTCAGAAGCTTTCGAGTGAATTCAAGCGGTTTCTTCCTGGTTGAGTTCCATCTGGTTGGCTATAAGGAATAACAACCTTAACTCACCATCAGGACCAGAAGGGCCTATTCAATGATATCAGGTAAGGTATCTAACTAAGCTCTATATCAGTTACGAAAGTCAGAGGCAGCGTCGAGCCGCGCGCCCTCGCTATCTCTTCAGGCGGGCTCTCCATCCGCACGGCTCGGATCAGCCATCGGCAGGGTAGGGTCTGCCCCCCATTCGTACAGATTGTTGTCATACATCGCCACGCGCGTACAGCCGAGGAGCGCGAGTGCAAAGGCAACTGTTGTAGCGCATCCGCCCCCGCCGCAGTAGGTAATGATGCGTTCTGCGCTGAGCACGTCAGCTTCCTCAAATAACGCTCGCATCTCCTGTGTGCTTGCAAAGACGGCGGTCTCCCAGTCAACCAGATATGGCATCGGCAGACTGACAGCGCCGGCCATGTGTCCCTTCCTTGGGCCGTACACGACCTCGCTTGTGCCGAGGTAGAATGACTGCGAGGGTAGCGCATCGACGACGCACTGCGACCCATCTCCCTGGAGTGCCTCAAGGACGTCTTGTTTGTACGCTATTGCGCGCACCCATTTGGGATTCGCGCGGAAGCGTGTTGCCAGATAATTCCCCGGGGCAGATGTGGTGGGGCGACCTTCAGCGATCCACTTCTCCAGAGCGCCGTTCAATATTGCGCAGCGCACGCCAAAGTGATGCATGATCCACCATGCCCGCGTACACCACATGGCGGAGCTATACAGTCTCTGCCCGGCAGTGGAGGCATAGAGAACCACGTGCGAGTCGTTGTCTACTCCAAGGTCGCCCATCAAGCCCTCAAATTGCGCCGGAGTGGGCCACGTAGGGGGAACTCACCGTTCGGATCAGAAAAGACGCCACCGTGACTCGCGACATCGAGGAGAACCGCCCCTGGGATGTGGTGCCGGTCGAAACATGTCTCTTTTGCGATGTTTTGCCGCCCTGGCGAGAGAACACCTGTTACTTCGAGCAGACGCAGATCCGCATCCTGTAAATGTGTGTCAAGCCAGTCTGTTTTAACTAAAAAATCGCTGTTTTCATACGACATGGCAGGCCCTTGTTCGGCGTCGTTCAGTCAAAACTGTACGCAGCGGATTACCAAGTGCGCCGAAGCCCCAGTTCGGTTCATTGGGCACCATCACTTCACCGTCATAGGCCCTGAGTACGGCCAACTTCAGTCTTGTGTAACTATTACGGTGCTTCTGCGACATCCGCCACGGAGGACTGGTCGACACCTTTGTACACAATCGCGAACGGTATATCCTGGATACCTGACTAATTGAGAGCACCGCTCGGCTCTCGTTCCTGATTTTGGTGCTGCGGGCAACCACATTCAGTTCCGACAACCGATCACTGTAGACCAATAAGCTCTGATCACAGGCCTGACGGGAGTTACCGACCTGGTCGGACGCGCGGGTAGCGACGGCGTGCTCCATTTCGTCGAAGTCCTTCGCTTCAGACGGCAGCTGCTCCTTCGGTATTGTTGTCACCCCAGCTAAAACACCGCGAGCAGTTCCAGACCATCGATCGCGATCAATTTTATCGCCCATGGGTAGATAAAATGTATGAACAAAAAAAAGATGGATTAGAGCCAATAGATAGTATGGTCAAAGGAGAATAGATAATGCGTGATGCAATTACTGAATCTGATGTTTATTTAGTTTGTTTTCGGAATTTCATAGTAAAGCATCGACCAGAGACCGCTCCTCAGTTAATTGCCCAAACTTCTAGAATGTTTCAAAAAAAGCGAATTTAATGACTAAATTCTCAAGTACCACCCCCGACTGGGATAGGAAATAACCGAATTATACAAAAATATATTTGTAGTTTGTTTGAATTAGATGAAGGCAGTAAGTAACTAAAAGTGATTGACGAAGGCGCTCTATCTGTAATTCACGGATTAATAATCGACTACGATAAGGGCGGGAATAGTCCCGCCGTGTCAGGGTAAAACTCGGCCATGTTTGAGTCTTTGACAGTTTGACTTGCGGGAGGCGGGGGATGTTCGGTGTGGATTTATATGAACGTGTTCGTCTGGCGGTTTTGGGCCAGGGTCTGAGCCAGCGGGAAGCGCGGGTCCGGCGGTTTGGTATTGATCGTCGGACGGTCAGTCAGTTGGCGGCCTTGGCCGCCGATATTACATCGTAAAAATGCAGAAGCGGGCTAAACGCTGTATGCCGTCTGGCTATAAGGATTGCGACTGACGCCGAAATACGTTGAAGTGCTTACAATCAGATTAGCTGCAATTCCCGCGCCCTATGTAGTTTTTTATAGCTTTCAATCAATTTCCGATGCTTACTTAATCCCTCTAACTTCATACTCGTCTTTGTTAAGCCGGAAAATTTAACATCCCCCGTTACCGACCCCACTACATTTTCCATAACTTCAGAGCCGTACATTCGATTGAGGTTTGCTACATAATCATCGATATCCAATTCATCATCAATTGTAATATCAAGCACCGCGCCCAATGCCTGATAAAATAAAACACGTTCCACTGTATTATCATTAAAAGTTAAGAAGTCGCTGATGATCTCTTTGGCCTCTTCATATTTTTTTAGTATCAAATAAATCATTATTTTTAACTCACCAATATCCAATCTACCCCAAACCGTATTTTCATCAAATGCTATTCCTATCAAATTTGATATTACAGTATAATTATCTAACTGAGACTCTTCAAAACGTTCAAGCAAAAGTTTAAGTTTTTCATCCGTTAATGAATGAATGTTTAAAATATCTTCCCTGAACATCAGTGCTTTATTGGTATTATCCCAAATCAAATCCTCTGACGGATAAATTTCCGAATAACCTGGCACTAGTATCCTGCAAGCAGTAGCGCCAAAGTCTTCATAGTTCGCGACATAAACCTCTTTTCCAAGGCCTGCGAGGATATTCATCAGACGTTCATTTTCTTTCTCCCTCGTGCCACTAAAATCCCAATCGCAAAACTCATAATCATGTTTCGCGCTAAAAAACTTCCATGATATCACGCCAGTTGAATCAATAAAATGCTCAACAAAATTATTCGGCTCGGTCACCGCATGGTTATTGAAAGTTGGGGGTGGTACGTCATTTAAGCCTTCAAAACTGCGCCCCTGTAATAATTCAGTGAGGGAACGTTCCATCGCCACTTCAAAACTTGGATGCGCACCGAAGGACGCAAAAACACCGCCTGTTTTCGGATTCATTAAGGTCACACACATGACAGGGAACTTACCCCCCAAAGACGCATCTTTAACCACAATGGGGAAGCCTTTATTTTCGAGTTCCTCTATGCCTGCCAAAATACTGGGGTATTTTGCTAGAATTTCTTTGGGCACGTCGGGAAGAATGATCTCTTCTTCGATAATTTGTCGCTTGATTGCGCGTTCAAATATTTCAGATAGGCACTGTACCTTTGCTTCATACAAATTATTGCCTGCACTCATACCATTGCTAACATATAGATTTTCGATCAAGTTCGACGGAAAATAGACCGTTTTCTGATCTGAACTGCGCGTAAAGGGCAAGGTGCAAATCCCACGTTCTGCAAGCCCCGAATTTGTATCAATTAAATGCGACGCCCTTAATTCACCATCTGGATTGTAAAGTTGCAGGCATCTTTGATCCATCAGCCCCTCTGGCAATGCATCATTCGCGCCTGCTTTAAACCATTTTTCATTGGGGTGATGTACGAATGCGCTATTCGCGATTTCTTCACCAAAATAATAATCATTATAGAAGAAATTACAACTCATCCGTTCAATATATTCACCTAAAGCCGAACAGAGTGCACTTTCCTTCGTCGCTCCTTTCCCGTTGGTGTAACACATAGGAGACGCCGCCTCGCGGATATGAAGCGACCATACATTTGGTACAATATTACGCCATGATGCAATTTCAATGTTAATTCCAACATCAGATAGTATAGCCGCCATATTAGAAATTGTTTTCTCCACGGGGAGATCTTTTCCCAAAATTATCGTGGTTCCGTCGACCTCATACGCTTGAAGAAATGGCGCATCATTTAAGCCTTCCACAAGGTCAATTTTGAATTCAGGGGTTTGCTGGATAACTTTTTTTACAGTGCAGCGATCAGCCGACCTTAAAATACCCACCCTGTCACGTTCCGAAATACTGGGCGGCAATTCGACTTGAATTTGAAAAGTTTGATTGTATCTATTTTCTGGGTCAATAATATTATTTTGTGAAACTATAATATCATCTGTTGGGATATCACGCGACAGACAATACACTCTTACGAAATACGCGGCGCAGAGGGCGGAAGAGGCTAAAAAATAATCAAAAGGACTTGGCGCGGTTCCATTGCCCTTATACCGAATAGGCTGATCGGTCGTTATCGTAAAATCATCAAACTTAGCCTCAAGCCGAAGGTTGTCTAAAAAATTTACCGTGATTTCCATTTGGCTATCCTTTCCTGAAAACGTACTGCCAATAAGCGGTTTGGTTATATAGGCGTTTTTCGCGGCAACAGGGTCGTATGGCGCCGGTGACGCTCTATGCTGGATGGGAACCTAAATCGATGGAGAGGGAACGTAGTTGGAGGGGCTGGTTAATTGTGAGGGTGACGGTCACGCTCAGTATTGTATGTCATGAGTTTTACGCGGATTTAGATAGTTGGACTTTTACTGGGCCTGGCGGGAAACTACAACGCAAACCAGCCCGGTCTGCATGACGTGCATGGCAATGTCTTTGAATGGGTCCAGGACTGCTTGAACGGCGGCTACAAAGGCGCTTAGCCGTGACCTCGCCGCATGTTCGTCTTTGCGCCATCCAGCCCGGGTAGAGGGGATGGCCGAGGCCGAAAGCCGGGCGCTGCTAGATGCTCTGATCGCCCACGCCATGGAGAACCGCTTCGTTTATCGCCATCAATGGCAAAAGGATGATGTGCTGATGTGGGACAACCGCTGCACCATGCACGCGGTGATGCCCTATGATGGTGGATTGCGATGATCCGCTTGAAGTTCATAAATTTTGCTCGACATGGCCTGCTTTTGAGTTCCAAGCGCGCCCAGTTGTGCCTGTGATGGACGCGGTTCGAGTTGAGCAAGAAGCTATCGCCTTTCGTGATTCATTAGGTGAGGCGTAAAAGCTTGTCTACGGTCCGCTTGGACCGCGGCACCGTCGAGTGCCTCCCGGCGGAGCCGGCTTTAGTGACTAAGCCGCCGCATCCGCAATTGTATTACCTTTCCAGGGCGGCCCCCCGCACGTCGGGTCCAATTCTTGAGGTCGGCAGTGAGAATAACGGCGCGGCGGCACATTGAATATAATAAAGGCCCTCTAAATTCGGCCAAGATCGCGACCCGTTAGACTATAGGACTGTCCGGATGGTCCATTGTTAGGCAAGCTAGCGAGAAATAACGCCAGCGGCGCGACATCGGGAGGATTTTTGATCCATTCTCCAGGCACGCTAAGAATTGCGGAGCCCTTCGTATCGTCCACTTCACATTCTTGCGGCACACCTGTCATCTCCGTTCGGACCGGACCGGGAATGATCTCATTTACGGCTATGTTGTTCTCCCGTAACTCACGAGCGAGTACACGGCACAACATCGCAACCCCCGCCTTGCTGCACGCATAAGAACTGGTTTCCGGCATCGCGTTTCGACCTACACCAGAGCCCATAAAAAGAATCTTGCCGCCCCCTTGGGTCCGAAGATGGGGAATCGCCGCGCGGCTTTGGATATAGGCAGCGATTAGGTTTAGCTCCACGGTGCCCCGCCAATCGTCAATGTCGCTCGCCTGGATCGCCCTGCGTTCACCCGCCGTACCCGCATTCACGAGAACTAGATCGACACCACCATAGGCTTGCACAGCATTGGCGAGCAGTGTGTCCACTTGGTCCGCTTTTGTCACGTCGCAGACTTGGGCGAAGGCTTCACCCCCTTCGAGCTTGATGATGGTTGCTGTTTGCTCGATTTGATCTCGATTCCGTGCGGCACAGACTACCCGCATGCCGGCCCGACCATAGGCAAGGGCTATGGCCCGTCCGATCCCCCGCCCGGCGCCGCTGATGACCGCCACTTGTCCACCTAAATCAGATTGATAATTCATGACTCGTTCTCCAAATTTTCGAAATTGATTTAGGTATCAGGTATGCCCAAGCGCAAAAAAAATATAACTTTATTCGAATTGAGGTCAGAAACCAGCCTTGTCCCGTGATTGCAATACGTCTGGCAAGCTTGGCAAACCGATGTGTGTCTACCTTCCGGTTCAGCTTTGCCAGACCAAACTGACTTGCAGGTTAAAGCCGGTTGCTCGTAGCTTCGTTGGATGCGAAATTTCTTCTGACATTTCAACAGTTCACCCGAGATCATCCGCTTGGCTGTGATGGTGCACGTCCGCTATCCGCTGTCGCTCCGTCAGGTCAAAGGTCTTCTGTTCGAGCGTGGCATCGATATCAGCCACGAAACCGGTGGGTTTTAGTCGAACCGGCTCGGTCCGATGTTCACTTGGGAGATCAGAAAGCGCCGGATGCATCATCCATGGTCGCTGATGACGCTACGGGAGAAGCTGGTCAAGATTGGCGCTAAGGTAGTCAGCTATAGCCGATATGCGACCTTCCAATGGGCCGAAGTGGCAGTATCGAGGGCCCTGTTCCGGAAAACGTTCCACCTCACTGATGGGCTGCGACCGGTCCCTGTACCGCGATGACTGGTGCCGCCAAACTCGCAAGGGTCAGTCTCCATCCGCCATCGTGGTGAACCGCTGTATGGCGTAGAGCGTGGACAGCGTGAAATCGCTCGGCCGGTTGGTTTGCAAAATAAATCAAGGAATTGTGGGAGGAGTGCTCTCACGGGCTCTGGCCTTGGTTAGCATGGTTCGTTCTATGTAATATTGAAGGACGATGGCGCCTCTGCGGCGGTCGGCGGGGGCGGAATGTAGAAGACGGCCAGCCCCATCACGGCCGCTGAGACGGACACTATGTAGGCAAAGGGCTGCAGGGCGAGGATGCAGGCGTATTTGGGAAAGCCGTGGACAAGAGGTAGTGGCAGATGACGCCGGCCCCTCCCAGCATAAGCAGCCAGATCCAGATTCTGTGGTCTGCCGCGCACTAGATGAACGGCGCCGACACGGAAAAGGCGACGCAGCCGACGACGGAGAAAAGCGTTAGTGTCTCAAAGCTATCTCGGGGGTCGACCACGTATGAAACGTGGGCCTTCCCCAAGGTTCGGTTGTTAAACCAAGGTTCAGGCCCACGGCGCTTCATCGGCAACTTAGAATTCCTCCTTCAAAACGCCCTAATAAGGCAATTGTGGGCGCTAGAACGGAGGAACTCCGCCTAATTTTTATTTTTTCTGGATTACGGTATAAACTATAGCTGCCGCAACCAGACCTATAAGGCCAGCTCCGGAAAACTGATTGATGAGCCCAATCAAATTTCCTGATACGTCTGCATTGATAAAGACCAACGCCTGCGGAAATAGGATTTGCAATACAACTCCGAGACCAACCACGATCATTGCAGTCTCGGTAATGCTCCGGAGCCACTTTCCAATATTATCCATCATTTTCCACTCTCCAGGTTGTTTGAAGTCTTCTGCCTCTTATTCTTCGCGTTAGACTACTTTACGCTTCATGTTAAACTGCCTTAGCCGGTTGTTTCCCAGTTTAGGCAATCATAAATTTTATTACCGTCTGTATGCGACGGTAATGCTCTTTTAGTATTTGCCGTCAGCTTAAACTCCGTTTGACTGTTTCATCTCCTTCGCGTGATTAAGTATGCTGCCAATCCCGCGGCTACTATGCCGACCAGCCCCGCATTTCCAAATTTCTGGGCCAGATCACCAATATTGCCGACCACGTCTATACCGAAAAAACTGACAAAGTTTTCGCCGAACAGCACGTGCAACAAGGTCAACATCGCAACCAGCCATAAGGTCAAGTCGAGAATTTGTGTTAACCAACGCCGAATATCCTCCATTAGACCATCTCCATTTCAACTTCAGTTCTCTTATAAGACGTAATCGCGCGTCACCTTGTAGACGTTTTGGGATTATCCTTTCGGAATGACAGCGTCACAGGGCACGAGTTAATACTAAAGCGATATTTCTAATATGGAAGTAAAAAAATCCTATATCCGATATTCTTTCTGCCGCCTCCATGGCGCTAACTCGTTCGGTTAAGATCCTCTTATCATTTTTTTTACCAAGTGGGTCCGTGCCGCCATTGATTTTGATTCAATCGCAAAACGTTGCTGAGCTTGTTTTTCATTCGCGACTTGGTTTCGAGATAGCGCTACTGAGACAGAAAAATGAAATGCTTCAGCAGAGGGCCGGCCGACTATAAATAGGGTCAGGCTGCCCGTTGGCGTTTGCCACTTTCACTTGTGCTCACCAAGTCAGGGCGGTTCCCGGCGGCCACTGTCACGGCGTCTCTAACCTTAATCGCAAGTGCCTTAGCCATCAGCGGCGGCACCGAATTGCCGATCTGGCGAAACGCCTGGTTCATCGAACATGTGAAGACGAAACCATCGGGGAAGGACTGGAGCCGTGCTGCCTCTCGAACCGTCAGAGTGCGGGCTTCACGATCATCAAAATGAATGTGGCTGTATCCATCCTTTCCCAGATGCGCGGTAAGAGTGTGGGACGGGCGGGAGGCGCTCAGCTTGCGCCATTTGTCCGGAAATTTATCCCGTGGATAAGGGGGCACCGTCTCTTTGGTAAGTTTTTGAATTTCATCATGTCCCATGTCGGAAACCTGCAACGCCTCGAATTTTCGCTGGAGGATCCGTTCGGCGATGCTGACCGCCTGTCTGTAGCGGTCGTCTTCCCGCATTTCGGCGAAAATTGCAAAGTCCCGTGGCAATCGGCGTGTCGCATTTCCGGTTGCGCCCGGTAGGGCCTCGAATGCAGGCCAATCCCGCATGGTTCGAGCATAGGCACTGGGTTGAACGTCCTCGCGGTAGTCCATTAGGTCCCCGAGGCTTGGCCTGAACGGCAAGCGGTGTCCGTTGATCTGTAATTCAAGTGGTCGGATCGACGGTAGATCGCCCAACGCCTCGTGTGCCGTCACGGCGGGGTTCATATCTTCCTGATGGATGGGGGGGACCATGTAGCCATGCGGTTCGAACAGATCTGGTGAGCGCAAACTATGGGGCGCTACGGCATGAATGACACGGTATCCCACCGGCATAGTGCGCAGCACGTGGGTTGGATGCGGAAACTGGTCTTTCACGCGCAGTTCGCGCCGGCACCCAAGGAGGAACATCCGCTCGCGTATCTGCGGGGCACCATAATTGACGGCGTTCAATAGGGTATAAGCGCTGTCATAGCCCATCTTCTCGAGGTCCCAGCGGGCAAGTTCACCGATGTTAGTGCCGCCCACATTCCACATTAAGCGCGTCGGGAACATTCGCCATCAGAACCGCCAGTGGCTGAGCGGCTTCGGTGCCCCCGGGTTGGGGGAGCGTTTGACCGGCACTTTCCTCAGGTGCGGCATGCCCGCCCGCGAAAAAAGAGGATAGCCAATAATCTAGGCTCCTCACAACAGTCCCTCCTCGAGCATAGGGCGCCCGTGATTGCAAAGGCGGGGGGCGGCGCCTAGATTATTCCAGGTATCATCGGGTTGGTGGTTCATCCGGTAGATTGCGGCTCAATGGGCAGGGGCTTTGTGACACTCACTCCAGCCGGTGGGCAGCAAGGGCACCATTGGGAAGATCTGAGATGAATGTTGTGACGGAAGCCGTGCGTCAGCCGGAGGTGAAGATCACCCCTGATTTTGACGCGATCGTCATCGGCGCGGGCGTGTCGGGCCTCTATCAGCTCTATCGGCTGCGCGAACTTGGCATGACAGTGCGGGTGTTCGAGGCCGGCTCGGGCGTGGGTGGCACCTGGTACTGGAACCGCTATCCTGGCGCGCGCTTTGACTCCGAGAGCTGGACCTATGGTTACTCCTTCTCCCAGGAACTACTCGACGAGTGGGACTGGGAAGAACATTTCGCTGGCCAGCTGGAAAATGAGCGGTACCTGAATTACGTCGCCGACAAGTTCGACCTGCGGCGCGACATCCAGTTCAACACCCTCGTCACCGCCGCGCATTATCAGGAAGACAGTAGAAGCTGGAAGGTCACGCAGAACAATGGCGTTCACCACACGGCGCGGCTGTTGATCACCGCGGTGGGCATCCTCTCGGCACCGACCATGCCGAATGTACCCGGCGTCGCCTCGTTTAAGGGCCAGTCCTGCCACACCCATGGCTGGCCTAAGGAAGGCGTCGATTTTGCCGGCAAGCGGGTCGGGATCATTGGCACCGGCGCGACCGCGATACAGACCATCACGGAAGTGGCGAAGACCGCCGGCCACCTGACCGTGTTCCAGCGTACCGCGCAGTGGTCGGCACCTTTGCACAATTCCAGGGTCACGCCCGAGGAGATGCAGAAGATCCGAGAGAATTACACCGACATTTTTGCGCGCTGCCAGGAAACCGTCGGCTGCTTCATCCATGCCACCGACCCTCGTTCAGTGTTTGAGGTCACCGAGGCGGAACGGGAAGCGTTTTGGGAAAAGCGCTATGGCGAACCAGGTTTCGGCATCTGGATGGGCAATTTCCGGGATGTCCTGGTGGATCGCGAGGCCAACAAGCTGATGTCAGATTACCTCGCGCGCAAGATTCGTGAGCGCGTCAATGACCCGGCCATCGCGGAAAAGCTCATTCCCAAAAATCATGGTTTTGGCACGCGGCGCGTGCCGCTCGAAAGCGGCTATTTCGAGGTTTACAACCAGCCGAACGTCAAACTCGTCGACCTCAATGAAATGCCAATCGAGTGCATCACGCCGGACGGCATCCGGACCTCCGATGCCGATTGTGAATTCGATATAATCATCTACGCGACCGGCTTCGACGCGATCACTGGCGCCTTCGATCGCATCGACATCCGAGGGGCTGGCGGCGTGTCGCTCAAGGAAAAATGGCAGGAAGGGCCGGTGACGTTCCTGGGCATCCTGGTGGACGGGTTCCCCAATTTCATGATGGTGATGGGCCCGCATGCCGGGCTCGGTAACTTCCCGCGCGCGGTCGAATACACCTCTGACTGGGTCAACGCTTTGATCTGCCACGCGCGCGACCGTGGCCTGACACGCATTGACGTGACCCCGGAGGGCGCCAAAGTCTGGACGGATCACGTCATCGAAACTAACGAGGGCCTGCTGTTCACCGAGGTTGACTCGTGGATGACCGGCATTAACCGCAACCTTGAGGGGAAACAGGTTCGCAGGGTGATGCGTTACAGCGGCGGCCACCCAGCGTTCCGTCAGCACTGTGAAGCAGCCTCGGCAGGGGGTTATCGGGAGGTGTCGATGGCGTAGCCGTCGGACGCGCGGCGGGCGCGGGTCCGCTGCGGCTGCAGGCATAATCGTACGTGCGCTGGTCGCCCATCACGCCCACGGCGGCGACCTCATGGGGCTGAGCAGAACCTGAAGCTGGCGGCGTGCTCTGAAGCCGATGTTGAGGTCTGGGACGAAAAACGTGGCTTGCGCCAAATGTTGATCAATCTAATCGAGTGCGCGACCGCGGCGGGCGTGAGACGCACACTATTACCATCGGTGTATACACAGGGAAAATCGGTGAGGCGAACTTGTGGCTGCACGATGACGGCGAAGCTTTGCTGCCGCGCTAAGCGCAGAGATGCTTATTGCTGCGTGTTTTGGCTAGAAAGCCTACCTCTTGCCGCTGGGCAGCAGTGTCAATTTCTACCCGGTACTGGTTCGCGTGATTACCGCCCTAAATCAACCGCATAAGTTTCCACCGCGGGCGGGCTCTTGATCAACTGCTGCTCGGCCAGGAATTGGGCGAAGCGCTCATAGCGGCCAACATCCAGGGCGGCGGGGCGCAGGGCGAACCTGGGCAGTGTGTCACGCCAGGCACGGCGGTTGAGCTCGTCGTCCAGATCTTTGTTACCCTTCAGGAATAGCTTCCAGGCATCGTCCGGGTGGTTGACCATGTATTGTACGCCACGCTCAATTGCACCGTTGAAGGCCTTGAAGCGAGGGTCGGAGAGATTGTCTTTGTGCGCGATAATAATCAGCTCGTCATAGGCGGGTACGCCCTCTTCCTCCAGATAGAAGGCGCGGCCAGGGTGGCCGACAATGTCCATCTGGTTTAGCTCAAAATTGCGGTAAGCGCCGATGACTGCATCTACCTTGCCCGCGATCAGGCTGGGCGAGAGCGACCAGTTCACGTTGACCAGCGTCACGTCCTTCATGGTTAGGCCATGTTTGCCCAGTACCGAGCCCAGCAGTGCGTCTTCCAGGCCGCCGACGGAGAAGCCGATGCGCTTGCCCTTCAGGTCAGCGATGGTTTTGATAGGCGAGTCCTTCAACACTACGATGGTGTTAAGTGGCGTTGCCACGAGGGTTGCGATGCGGACCAGCGGAAGGCCTTCATTCACCTGCAAGTGCAATTGTGGTTGATAGCTGACGGCTAGGTCATACTTGCCCGCAGCTACCAGCTTTGGTGGGTCGTTCGGGTTGGCGGGCGGCTGGAGGGTGACCTCAAGCCCGGCATCTTTGAAATAGCCACGCTCTTGGGCGACATACAACGGGCCGTGGTCCGGATTGACGTACCAATCCAGCATGACCTTGAGCTCTGCCGCTTGTGCGGTGACGGCTGCAAGAGACAGAGCGCCTGCAAGCGCGCCTTTCGTGAACCTTTTAACCATCAGCGACCGGATCATAGATATTACCTTATTTAAGTGTTTCTGGTTGCCACGGAATGAGCCGCTTCAGGGCCCAATCCAGGGTGAAGTACAGAGTCACCGAGCCGAGCGTCAGCACGAACAGGGCGGCGAACATCAGATCGATTTGCATGCGTGCGTTGGCGTGCAGCATTAGATAGCCAAGCCCTCCTTCCGAGCCGACCCACTCGCCGACCACGGCCCCAATCGGCGCGACCGAGGCCGCGACCCGCAGGCCGCTGGCGAAGCTGGGCATGGCGGCGGGCATGCGGATGTGGCGCAGGATGGAGAGGCGGGACGCACCCATGGTCTCGGCCAGGGCCAACCATTCGGGCTCGGTCCGGCGTAATCCGTCGAAGAAGGCGGCGGTGACCGGGAAGTAGATGATCAGCGTTGCCATCGCGACCTTGCTGGTCATGCCATAGTCCAGCCACAACACCAGCAGTGGCGCGATGGCGAACACGGGGATGGCCTGGCTGGCCACCAGCACGGGCATAAGCCAGCGGGTGGCTCCCTTGATCCCGGCCATCAGTAGCGCCGTCACGACACCCAATATTGTACCCAGGGCCAAGCCGAGAATGACTTCCAAACCGGTGATCCAGGCATGGCTGAGGATCACGTCGACCCGGGTCACCAGCGTTATCAGCACGGAGACCGGGCCCGGCAAGATGAAGGGCTGCACTTGCGTGACCCAGACCACGATTTGCCATAGCAGCAGCAACACTGCTGCGATGATTAAAGGCCGCAACCATCGCATCACCCGGCCTGCAACAAGTATTTGAGCAACTCGCCATGACGGGCCGCGACTTCGGGCTCGTTGGGTGCGCGCGGTGTTAGGGCGCTGGGCACGAGCTCGTCGCGCAGGCGGGCGGGCTTGCCCTCGGCAATGACGATGCGGTGGCAGAGGCGTAGTGCCTCCAGCGGATCATGGGTAATGGCCAGGACGGTGCGGCCTTCCAGCATTTTAGATGAAAGGTCCTGCATCTTGTGCCGGTTTAGGGCGTCGAGCGCGGCAAAGGGCTCGTCCAACAGCACGATGGGGCGGTCTTCCATCAGCGTGCGGATCAGTGCCACCCGCTGGCGCATGCCGCCGGAGAGCGTTACAGGCGCAGCATCCAGATAGTCGGCGAGGCCGACTTGCGTTAGCAACGCTGCGGCTTGATCCTTGCGTTCTGTAATCGGCTCCTCGCGCAGGCGTGCGCCGAGGCAGGCATTGTCAAGGACCGAGAGCCAGGGCAGCAGCGCGTCTCGCTGGGCCATCAGTGCAATTGAATTTTTCAGCGGCGCGCCATTGCTGAGTGTGGCTTGGTAGGTGCCCTTACCTGCATCCAGTCCCGCCGCAATGCGCATGAGCGTGGATTTGCCGACGCCACTGGGGCCGAGCAGACCGGTCCATTGGCCAGCACGCAGCTCTAGCGTCAGGTCTTGGAATAGCGGAATTCCATCATAGGCCAGATGCGACGCCTCAATGATGAGGCCCGGCACTGACCCTGGCGCAATGGTCGCCAGATCGGTCATGAAGCACGTCTTCCTACGCCGGTGCTAACCGGATCAGGTTCGTGGGGTCGTCTCTTCGTTGGTCGAGACCTCTCAGCTGGCGCTACCCAGCTCCCCCGCATGCGGGTGTGAGTTCTAGTACGGCGGATATTGGCGAATGGTTAGGCGGATGGCAAGAGGTGGCCACGTTTTCGTGACAGAAGGCTTAATATCTGTGGACGATGGTGGCCGGCACGAAATATTCGGCCCTGGCGAAATGTGTCAAGTCGCACCTAGCGTCGAGCAGGCCGATGCAGCTGGGGTCGCTGGTGCCAGTTACTTTCTTGCCTGGAGAGCATCCACGGTGACGGCGAAATTGCAACCAGCCACTTAGTCGTTAAGCCGCCTCATCCGCTAGGAACCATTATCTAGGTTCATGCACCACGGATTACGGGCCAAGTGACTGAATTCAAACAATATTTGTTTGATGAAGGGAGTTTGGTTAGTCATGGTGTGGGTAAGGTCTCCGGTATATTTTTATAAACGTGGCGAGATGTTTTACTTCTCTCGCGCAGTCCCCAGCGACCTACAGCACCGCTTCGATAAGCGGAAAGTGGAAGTTTCGCTGCGAACCAAATCCGAATCCAGGGCACGTAAATCCGCGGCGGCGCTTTCAGACAGGCTGGAGCGCTATTGGGACAGCTTGCGAATGGAATTGATTTATTCGCGAGAGTTGGGCCTTTCTGTCATCGAGGAAGGAACAGCGCGGCAAGCATCAAAACTCACATTCGACGAGGTATTAGAACTGTATCACCGGTTGAAAGGTGTTGGGAAAACCAAGCTGTTTTTTGAAGGATCGGAGCGAAGCATTCGGTATCTCAAAGACTGTCTCGGCCATAACAGCGTCGATGGCTTGATGCCTGGCGACGCCGGCCAATTTCGCGATTACCTTCTGGAGCGCGGAATGTCAGCTTCCTCTGTGAAGCGAGTCATCGCTTCCGTCCGGGCAATTCTAAACTTGGTTATTAAGGAGCGTGGTCTTTCCAGGCCAAATATTTTCAACGGCGTATTCATTCCAAAAGATCTCGATAAACGCTCGCGTCCCCCGATACCTTCTGGCGAAATTCAAAAAATTCAAAACGAATGCAGGTCAGCGGATGATGAGCCGCGTTGGTTGATAGCTCTAATTAGCGATACTGGAGTACGCCTGGCCGAAGCCTGCGGCCTATTGTGCTCCGATATCAAATTAACCGACGCAGTCCCCCATCTAGTTATTCGTGAACATCCGTGGCGGAGGTTGAAAACCTCTTCAAGCAATCGGGACGTTCCATTAGTTGGAGCAGCGCTATGGGCGGCCAAACGGATAATGGAGCAGCCGGGCCAGTTCGCGTTTCCAAAATATTGTTCACAAGCACTTTGTAAGGCTAATTCTGCCAGCACGACCTTAAACAAATGGTTACGGCCACGAGTATCGGAGGACTGCGTAATACATTCATTCAGACACAGCCTCCGGGACCGGCTGCGAGCCGTTGAATGCCCCCCGGACATAGCTGATGCCATTGGTGGTTGGACGACGGTTGGTGTTGGACAAGGTTATGGGAAGGGGTACGGACTGGCTGTTAAGCGGAAGTGGATGCAGCAGTTCGCTTCGCCCTAAAGATGAAGTCACTTGGCCCGTGATCCGTGGTGCATGAACCCAGATTTCGGCTTTAACCCGTTCAGGTAAGGTTGCGGGTAAGGTTTTGAAACTTGACCTTAACGCAGGACATGCTAAGCTACTGATTACATTGAATTCAGTCACTGAATGGCTCTGATTTAGGGCATCGAACCTTCATCCGCTATGGGCATTCGATGCCGATCCACATCGTCAGAGGTTTTTGTGAAAACTGAGGTCTGTATACTGAGACACCAACGCAATGGGAGCCATCGAGTTAGGCAATCGGAGCGTCGCTTCGACCAATCCGAGCGGCGCCGGTGCACGGATCCGGTCATCGCCGGCGATCATTATGGCAATGTCTTCAGGTTCCATCATTGTGACCCCCCCCCCTAACGCTTTGACGATCCTCTCCCAAACCGACCAACGGACCACCACCATAGGGTCCGCTCTATCGCGTCTTCATCACGCCCAGCCCAACACCTAAGTCTCAATGATTCATTTGCTCCAGGAAGATTGAACACCGACGAGCGATCTCTCCAACTACGGATAAGCCTGAGTCTAGCAATGGCGGCAGTTTTGATGGCATGTTTGTATTGGCACAAAAAAACGCCTAATGGAGCGTTTTTCAGTCAACCTCCTATTTAACCTTGATTCCCCATATGGGTGCGCCCGGCGAGATAAACTCTGACGTAGAACCGCTCGGAAGGTAATCCTAACGGGATTGGCGATGATGAGGGGATGGGGAAAAGGCCGCCTGGGGTATCCTGGGCGTTGTACCTTACTCTTTTGCCGCGGCGTGGCAGTTAAGCTTCGTCTCGATGTTCTTGCTGATGGGCTTCTTCTGCTTTCATGCAGGGCTGACCAACGGTCTGTTTGATGCGGCACGGGTCTGGCTACCGGGCCACCGGCGCTTTCTATAACGCAAAATAGCCGCAAAATATCAGCCAGCCTGATGGGCCAATTTCTCCGCTGAATCACTGCCCCAGGTGCTCCAAAAGTTACGACGACGCACACAATACGATCCGGATTTTGTCCTCGGCGGTATGCTGCGTCGGCGTTCCTCGGCGGATGCCCTTGACTATCCGATCGGCGGGAGCCTTCTGGCTTGCCGGTTTTGCTCTCATCTTCGTTCCTTACGGTCACTGCGATGAAAGCAGAACCCTCATTTGTGCAAAACCCATATTCGGTCTCAAAGGTGCTGATGACGGACAGAACGGATTATTCCTGGTCTTTCGTGGGATGTCACAGACTTACGGGGTACGAGGTTACTAGTACGATACGGCTTTGTTCCCTAATTGGACTGGGTTGATCTATGGTGTTGGCTCAAACTCAGGCCCAACACCGCCAGTCGAACTCTCCCGTATAGATCTACACCAAACATCCCCCCGCCACCGGCAAATCAAACTGCCAGAGACTTAGTGATGGCCGGGTTTTACCCAGACACGGCGGGACCATTCCCACCGTTAGCGTGATAGATTATTAATCCGTGAATTACGGTCCCGGCAGAATCAACAGAGCCGACATCACCAAGGGTTGCTCGGCGGTCACGCGGGACGACCCGGTCGGTGCGCCATAGAGCGTCGCGACATCCCAACGTCATCCCATACGGAGGCCCGACTTGATGCCCAAGTTCTTGCTGGTCACGATCAGTGGCCCCGCTTACCACTACTTGGTTGGGAAAATGGCTTCTAGTATGCAAGGTTTTGCAGAAGTATCTCTAACGTATCCGTCCGGTCTACCCGCCGGCCTGGGGCATAATTTCACCGCCGTTGACAGTACCCGCCGCGACTAGGGAAATGCACACGCGCATGAAAAGGCCGCGCCAGATCCAGGAATAGCGCTTCGCGTTACCCAAGTCTCAATCCAAATCCGGCGCCGGTCTTGAATGATCTGAAAACTCGATGGCTCAGATTTTCTCAGGACCGACCCGCGAACTCGATATCCGGGTCCTGGTAATAGCGTTGATGCCAGATCCCCTCGCCGGGCTCGTCGCCTATCGGTAGGCGCCATGTACGGACCTTTGCGTCCGCCAACACAACCCTAAATAGACCGCGGCGCTCGTTCATGGTGTTGTTAACATAGGCCTCAGCGTCCCGCGCCGGGACATAACGGGCGGCCATCCTGAGATAAAGGTCCCGCCACCGGTCCTCCTCGCCGAGGTCGTGCAGCAATTCGGCGCGACCCTCGATAACCATCTTGCGATAAGGGAGCGGTTGCTCGTCGATACAGAGCGCCACCCGAGGGTCATGGCGTAGCATGCTAAACCATTCCGACCGCTCGCGCGGGGTGAAATGGATCGCACTATCTTGGCATAGGAACCAGAGCGGAGTGACGAACGGACCGCCATCGGCGCGGGTCAGCGCGATGCGCATGATGACGCGGCGCTCGTCAAGGAAGGCGTAGCGCTCCACACGGGTCAATCTGGGCATGGCCTTCTCTCCACTTTCAGGTCACCCGCGTTAGCCGAAACGCGTCAAGGATCGCCGCCGGTATGTTGCGGCTCGCTACCGCGTCACCAATCCGATGCAACTCGAACCCGTAACCGGGGTTGGGTTGTGCCACACCCGCCAAGAGTGCACCAAGATCGGTCACCCCGGCATTGCCGGCACTGCCGCGCAGGTCGCGGTAGACCCTGTCCGCTGGCGCGGTGCCGTGGTCGACGACGATTTGATCGGCGAGCCGTGTCGTCTCGGCGCCGGTCACCACGTTGATCAGTCGCGCGACCAGCCGGTTACCGGATTTACCCACCCCGATCAGACGATGATCGAACTGGGTCGTGACCCCCAGCTCATACGCCCGTTTTTTCCAGATCACCCGCTCGGAATAGGTCAGTTCGGCGGCGAGATGGCCATCGATCGAGAATAGCGAGACCGCGCTTCCCGCCTCCACCAACAACTCGGCGCAATGCGGCGCGGGATGACGGCCGGTGCCGTCATAGACCAGAACCTCGGCCCCCAATGGAACGCCTCCGCCCAGTAGATCCCAAGCACTGGTCACATGCTCGGCGCCAGACAACCAGTCGAGGTCGGGGGTGCCGCCGGTGGCGATGATCACCACGTCGGGATCGAGGGTCGTGACATCCGAGGCCTCAGCATAGCGGTTCACGTAGACCTCGACACCAAGCTTTTCCAACTCCGCCACGCGCCAGTCGATCAGCCCGAACAAATCGCCGCGCCAGCTAGCCCGCGCGGCCAATAGGACCTGACCACCCAGCTTGGGCGCTGCCTCCAGCAAGGTCACCCGGTGACCACGCTCTCCGGCGACCCGAGCGGCTTCGAGGCCGGCGGGACCACCGCCGACCACGACAACGCGCCGTGCGGCACGGGCGGGCTTGATGTGGTGTGGTAAAGCTGTCTCGCGGCCGGTCGCCGCATTGTGCAGACAGACCGGCCGATGCGACGACATACAGTGAGTGGCGCCGACACAGGGCCGGATCCGTGCCTCCTCGCCGGCGCTCAGCTTGGAGACGAGATGCGGATCGGCGATCTGAGCCCGGGTCATCGCCACCATGTCGAGATGGCCCTCGGCGATGGCGTGGCGGGCGGTGGCGATATCGGTGATACGCGCGGCATGGAACACCGGAAGCGAGACCTCGCGCTTGAAGCGCCCGACCGGCCCAAGCCAGGGCGCGATCGGCGAGGCCATGCCCGGCATATTGTCGATCGCCAAGCCAATCTCGGTATCCATGCGCCCGAAGATTGCGTTCAGGAAATCAATATCGGCCTCCGCCTCGAAAACCCTGGCTATCTCGACACAAGCATTGAAGTCCAGACCTTCTGCGTCACCTTCATCAACCACAAAGCGGAACCCAACCAGGAAACCGTAACCGACCCGGCGCCTGATCTCCTCGAACACCATCAGGCCGAAGCGGCAACGGTTCTCGAGCGAGCCGCCAAACTTGTCGGTCCGCGCGTTGGTTTTCGGCGACAGGAATTGACCGATCAGGTGGCCGCCGGCCAGGGTCTCGATCCCGTCCAGCCCACCTTCCTTGCAGCGCAGCGCTGCGTCGCCATAGGCCCTGACCACCCGTGCTATGTCGTGGTCGTCCATCTCCTTTGGAAAGCTCCGATGCAGAGTCTCACGCATGGAGCTGGGGGCGATGGTTGGCAGCCAATGACCGGCATAGGGCTCGCCCCGGCGGCCAAGATGGGTGATCTGACACATCAGTTTGGCGCCATGGTGGTGCACCCGCTCCGACATTTTTTGGAGATGCGGGATAACCCGATCGACGCCGACATTGAGTTGCTGGAAGACCGACGGCGAATCCGGCGCCACGTTGGAGGAACCGCCGAACATGGTAAGGCCGATGCCACCCTTGGCCTTTTCCTCGTGATAGGCCTGATAGCGATCCGCCGGCATCCCGTCTTCTTCCAGACCGCAGGCATGGCTGGTGCTCATGATCCGGTTGCGGAAGGTGACGCCGCGAATGCTGAATGGCGTGAGGAGTGGATCGGACATGGATTGCTTCCCGGTTGGCGAACGCGGCCTATTGCAGGGTGGATCGGTCCCGAGGGCAAGCCCCAATATCAACTACCATCCGCTGCGACCGCGCACCCGTTCTCACTTGAAGATATACAGGACCGATCCGACGATGATCGTGATGCCGGTCCACTTAACGTTATCTGGAAAATCACCGAACAGCCGTAGCCAATAGCCGGTCGCGCCAACAATTTCCAGATTCTGGATGGGTTGCACGCGGGCGGGGATCGATACTGTTTTGACGTTTACAGCGCTCCGATTGGAACCGCCGATATTTGCGGTTTCGTTACCGTGAACCGCACGCGACCATCATCGCGTTGGCTCGTGGCCCAGACTGGATCCGTCTGAATCCATTTGGTCGGGATTGCTCGCCAATCGGGCATTTCGTCAGGCGGTATTTCTTACGATACAGCCTCCCCACGCCATAAAAGCCACACGGCTTAGATCACCCTTTGATTCCCCTCGGTCCAGCGATCTGAAGTTAGCTGGGAATTGCGGGTGCAGCTTGACCCGCGCATGTTCCAGGGGCGTTAGGCCCCCACGGTGCCCGTCAGTACCGCGTGGACCGCTGGTTAATTCTCCACCCAAGTCAGTGCCCTCGCTTCCCGCGTGGAATCCGCCCGCGCCGTGATAGCCAATGTTTAGACTCATCCGCGGCCGCGAACAGTTTAGACACAACGTAGTGAAGATCGGTCTTAGCTAACGGCAACACGACATGTCGCATTGCCACGCGTGTCCCTTTGTCCGGGGCAATATTGCCGAGCCGCACGACTTCGTCCACGATCAAATCCAGCGACAAGTTCAACAACACCAACACCCGTTTCGGCGTAGTGGCATGGATCAGGCGTAGCCGGTCGTGAGCTTCACTCGAGCGTCGCAGCATTTAGAGTGGGTTTGATCTTGTAACGAGAAGAGAAGATTTGAGAGCTAGTTGTTGCGTATAAACTTTCAGACGTTCTTGGCAGGATTGAACTCTGGCGACGGCGTTGTCAGACGAAACTTGCTTCCTGGTTAGAGGCGGTTGTTGGTCGTTTCGTTGGTGTGTATCGTCGTAACATTTGGGATCAGTGGGGGCAAATCCTCCAATGAATCACAGCGCCATTGGTCCCGAATGTTACGACGACGCACAATTGCATTGCCGCGCGACCTTCATTGCGCGACGGTCTACTTTCAGTTCCGCCGAAGCGACACTGGAGGTTGGTGATGGGTGCCTGGACAGTCAACAAAGCCCAACCCCTATCCGCCGAAAGCCTGGACGCGCTGTTCGACAACCGGATCCCGGCGATACGGATCTCCAATTTTGCGGCCACGGCGGAATGTCGCGCCTTCGCCGATGGTCTCCGGCAATGCGACCTAAAGGTGGTCAAGGGTGCGACCGACCTCTCGGCACCGGCTTTCGAAGCTCAGCGGATCTCCTTCATCGGTCTTACGCAATACGAGTTCAAATACAAGCCGATCGAGGCCTATCTAGACGCCGCTGACGACGCTCGGGCCGAAGTCGCGCCGGTGTTCGAAAAATCCTTCGATCCGGTGGAGCGTCTCATGGGCCGGCTGCGGGGGTTGGACGATCGTTCGGTCGAAATCGCCCGTGATCCGGGCGGGCGGTTCTATTCCGCGACGATCATCCGAAGCTCGAACGAGGGTATTACCCTGCACGCGGATTACGCGCCCTATCAGGCGCCGCAGCTGACCGTCACCACGTGCACCGCCCAACTCGCCTTTAATTTCTACGCCGAGATTCCCAACAGCGAAGGTGGTCACACCACGCTTCACAATAGCCCCTGGACCTGGACCCGTCGTCAAGAAGGCGAGATCGCCGAGAACTATCCGCTGGCCCGCGACCAGGTAGAGGGGGCGGAGCCCTTTACCTTTAAGCCATGCGAAGGAGAGGTGATCATTTTCAACTCGCGCAACCCGCATGAAGTGATTCCGGTCACCGCAGGCAAGGGCAAGGATCGGATCTCCATGGCGACCTTTATCGGCCGCATGCCAACCGGTGATTTGCGGCTCTGGTCCTAATGGTTGATGTAAGTTTAGTGCGAAGGTGGAGGTTTAAGCCTCTGAAAAATAATGGATAAAGACACGAATCGTGGGTGCATAAATTGACTGGCTACAACCTCATTCTGAGATAGATGAGTGACGCGTGGTGACACCGGTTCTCTCGAAAGATGAAAGCTCTGTTACCGGGCGGTCATCCCACCATCGACGACCATGCCGGACCCGGTCATGAAGCTGGAAGCATCGGACGCAAGGAAAACGATACCGTTGGCGATGTCCTGCGGGACCCCGAGACGTCCGATCGGATGCGTCGCCAGGGCGACCTCGCGTGCTTTGTCAACATCGTTGCTGCCGTGTTGTTCGGCCCGCGCGACGAAGGTCTGAGCGCCCATGTCGGTTTGGATCAGGCCCGGATGGATCGAGTTCACCCGGATGCGATAGCCCTTGCGCGCAAGGTTCAATGCGGTCGACTTGGTGAACAGGGTGACACCGCCTTTGGTCATCGAATAAAGCGGATCAATCTCAGAGCCAACTAGACCAGCGGTCGAGGCGGTGTTGACGATGGCGCTGCCGCAGGGGCTTTTTTCGCCGGCTTTACGCAGCGCGGCGACTGATTGCTTGGTGCCGAGCCAAACACCGGTCATGTTCACGCTGGCCATTCGGTTCCACTCATCCATCGACGCTTCCTCGAAGTCCCGTCCGAGGAATAGCGCGGCATTGTTAACCAAGATATCCAGGCCCCCAAACTTTTCCTCCGCCAGCGCGACGGCGGCGTTCCAGTCTTCCTCGGCCGTGACGTCAAGCCGCGCGAAAGTGGCGTCTGTGCCGATCTCCTTGGCGGTTTCGCGTCCTTGGCTTTCCAACACGTCACCGATCACGACCCGGGCACCAGCCTCGACCATGAGTTTCGCCGTCGCGGCACCGATGCCGCGAGACGCGCCCGAGATCAAAGCGACTTTACCGTCCAAGCGATTCATGGCTGTCTCCATTGTCTGCAACCATCAAGCGACCGCGAATTGGAGCGCGCACTTGGCCGAAAGGATACTGAGTTCTACGTTTGTGTGTGGGCCATAAAAACCAACGACGGGCCTGTATGGGTTCCTCCGGGGCTTGGGCGGCATCTCATGACTGTCCCAAAGATGACGGTATTGATTGCCAAACGTTTCGCCAGTGTATTTTTAGACCTGATCCGGTAAAATTCCATCCTTCTAAGACGGGAAAGACATATTGCTTGATAAGTAAAGTGGGGCGGGAATACGTGGCTTGCGCGCGGACTGTAACGCCTTTCCATACGGTCGATACAATCAGCACGCCCAAGCCCAACTTCAAAGGCGAACGCACGGTCCTGGCGGGGGGAGTTCGTATCCCGTCTACTGCGCCACGAACCCACCATCGACCGGCACTTCGATGCCCGTGATATAGGAGGCGTCGTCGCTGGCCAAGAACAAGTTAGCGTGTGCGACTTCCTCGATCCGGCCCTCGCGGCCCATCGGTACCGCGCTGATCATATTGCGGCGCACCTCCGGGTCGGCGCTCATCATCGAGGTGCGCATCGCCGGCATCAATCCCGGATGCACCGAATTCACTCGAATACCGTCGCGTGCGAACTGCACTGCTGCGGCCTTGGTCGCGAGACGCACCGCGCCCTTCGCCGCGTTGTAGCCCATATGCACAAAGCGTTGCCCGGTCAGGCCAGAGATCGAGGAGATGTTGACGATCGAGCCACCACCAGCCTCCTTCATCTGTGGGATCACCGCACGCATGCCCAGGAAAACGCCGCGCGCATTGACGTTCATCTGCTGGTCCCAGGTGTCAATGTTGAGGATGTCCGGGTGGCTGCCGCTAACCCCGGCATTGTTCACCAGTACGTCGACCCGACCGAAAGCCGATACCGTTTCGGCGACAAGTGCGTCCCAATCGGCCTCCCTGGTGACGTCGAGTTTTTGGAACCGCGCCATTTTGCCGATTTCAGCGGCCAAGGCCATACCCTCATCTTCGAGGATATCGGTCAGGACGACCTTTGCCCCCTCGGCTGCGAACAGCCTCGCTGTGGCCGCTCCCATGCCTGACGACGCTCCCGTCACAATAGCGACCTTGTCTTGTAAACGCATGCCCTGTCCTCCGATCTAATTCACCAGTGACAGGCTAGCCCACTAGGATCCATCTGCAAAGTTCGCAGCGTAGACGGTATTGATGCCCCGCTGGAGAGAAAAAAATCCTTGGGCAAGCGCGAAACGTCCTTGAAACTCTCGTCGGAATCGAAAATTTTTTCTGGAACGAGACCTGCAAACTAGCAGCCTGAAACCAGTCCGAGCGACTCCCAGAGGATCTGAATCATACTTTCTGGGCTGGAAGGCTCTTGCATAGAAAACCCCAGCTAACTACTTTAACATGTTACGTTTATTTGGAGGCAACGACAGCAATGCAGGCCTGCCTTTTTGACGACCGCAACGTTACCTGGCAGACGATTGAGGACATCGGTGCGCAGATCCACGTGCTTGCGATCGACGACGTGCGTCAAATCGTAGACGTGCTCATCAGATTTCAGCTTAATATGCCGGGCAAACTGCACCAGCATCTTTGCGAATACAGCACGCTCGTCTTGCAGGGAGAACTGCAGTTCCGGCGTTCGGATGGCTCCTTGAAGGAGGTGCGCCCGACCGGAAGCTACGTGCCGGGCGCCGCGTACGGCGAGCCGCTGGCGATCAGGTGGCCATCGTTCTGTTCAGCTTTCGCGGCACCATCGGCGACATGATCCTGTATCTTGACAAGACCATGGGTGTGTCATTCCGTCTCGGTTTCCCGGATTTCAAGGGGACGCTGGCCCATCAGATCGCCACGGGAGCTACCGTGAAACTCGGCGCGCGCGCAGTTTGAGCCAAAACTGTGGGTACCCCAAAGCGGGTGCCAAGGACTCTGGTGCACCATCTGGCGAGCCGTAACGGCGCTTATACAAGCGTGGCTGCTTCACCGGGCCCTCTCTGGAGGTTCAGAAGGCTTCCGGAGTCGCCTTACGGCGTGTAAGATAATGGTTGACCGCCCGTGAGCACGGCAAATCGCCTTGGAAAAATATTTGCGCGTCGAGACAGGGCTGGCCTTGCGCAGGAGCCAAGCCTTGCGGGAGTGGTGAAGCTGGTCGGTTGTCGACCCATCGCCGACGTTGCCCAAGACGATCATGACGCTCTTCGGGCCGCCTGACCTCGCGGGATAAACAAACCACGACGGGCGGTGTAGGCTGCATTCCAACGTCAACGCCAGAAAGACAGCCACGATGTCAGACCACGTCGAACTGCCCAAGCCGCCTCCGGCCAGCGCCGAGGAAATTCCGGTGCTGGACCTGTCTCCCATGCTGGCGGGAGACGACACGACGGCCCTGGCCAAACAATTGCGCCAGGCGTGCCAGGGCATCGGGTTTTTCTATGTCAAAGGCCACGGCATCTCCGACGACCTATTGGACGCGACGTTCGAGGCCTCGCGCCGGTTCTTCGCCGGGCCGCTAGAGGCGCGGATGAAGATCCACAAGGACCGTTTCCACCGTGGCTATCTTCCCATCGGCACCACCCGCTACCCCGGCAAGGCGCCCGATCTGAAAGACAGCTTTGATATCGGCGTAGATCTTTCGCTGGACCACCCGGACGTGGTCGCGGGGCTGCCGCTGCATGGCCCCAACCAATGGCCCGACCTTGACGGCTTCCGCGCTCCGGTCGAAACCTATTTTCAGGCCGTGCGAGATTGTGGGCTGCGCCTGCTAAAGCTTTTTGCGCAAAGCCTCAAAGTCGAGAAGGATTTCTTCACTCGCCATTATGAAAACCCCACGATCCTGATGCGACTGCTGCATTATCCGCCGCAATCCGAGGCGTTGGAGGAGGGCTCCATCGGCGCGTATCCGCATTCCGACTATGGGGTGATGACCTTGCTGGCCCAGGACCCTTCGGGCGGTCTGGAACTTCAAAAACTTGATGGTTCGTGGATTGGCGCGCCGTATATACCTGGAACCTTGGTGGCCAATATCGGAGATCTGATGGCCCGGTGGACCAACGACGTCTACCGCTCAAACCTTCACCGCGTGGTTAACCGGTTGGGGACCGAGAGATATTCCATCCCGTTTTTCTTCAACCCCAACCACTACGCGTTGGTGGAATGCATCCCGAGTTGCGCCGCACCGGACCGCCCACGGCTTTACCCGCCCGTCGAAGCTGGAGAATATGTCGCCGATAAGATCTGAACTAATCAGGGCTTCGAGAACCCATCGTAGCGGCTTAGCGGCCTCTATTGGGGCGGAGGGTGCACCGAGCAGAATCTTTGGCGCATCGCGGACGGAGTTTTCTTGGCGTGGACCCGGGCTTGCTCCGTGAGTTCGTGGATGGATTGAGGAACGAAATCCATCAGCGCTTCTCCTGTTTAATGGCAGGGTAAAGCCATTTATCGGAACAAATTAAAATTTTGACACGAACGTTGTTTGAGAAAACCGGTAACCTTTGGGAGGCCGTCGGGAAGACCGTTAGACCGGGTGGGAAATTTGATAGGTGGAGCAATGGTTCCCGCCCTTCTTACGGCACCATCTTTCCTGCGATCTGGAGTTGTAACATCGTTTTTTCAAGTTAACGGGAATAGATTGCCAATCTGAAAGCTGTTCAAGAGAGGTAGATATGAGCGAAACGGCGAGAGAACCTGATCTGGCCGTTGATCCGAAGATATGGAACCATCATCCGGTGGTGCCTATCCGTTCGGGGGATTTATTTCGCAATTTGCTGAACCCTTTTGCTGTGACTAAAGGCAAATTGTTGTCCTGGTTTGGCGCTTATGTTCGCGGGGTTTTCCTGGTTCTGATCACGGCTCTTTGGCTCGGCATCTTTCCATCGATGGAGGAGATAGCAGTAGGACCGGGGTTTTGGATCGCCGAGATTCTCATCATCAACCTGACGACCATGCTTTGCTGGGCCGGGGGCGGCTGCATCTGTTTTTCTATCGTTATGGAAAACAGGGGAGCTTCCTGCAATTCAGCATGAACGCAATGGAACGCCACACGAAATTCACGTTTGGCGATCAAGTCTGGGGCAACATGTTCTGGAGCCTCGCCTGGGGCGTCCCGATCTGGACGTTTTACGAATGCGGTCTGCTGTGGCTACTTACACAGGACCTGATTCCATCACATAGCTTTGGGGACGGCCCAATCTGGTTCATTGCGTTGTTCATTCTGATCCCGTTCTGGGATAGCTCGCATTTTTTTATGATCCATCGACTGCTGCACTCGAAGTTAATGTACAAGCATTTCCATTGTGTGCACCACCGCAACATAAATGTCGGCCTTGGTCGGGCATGTCGATGCATCCGGTTGAATCCGCTGTTTACCTAAGCGTCGTTGTCATCCGTCTGGTCATGCCGTCGCATCTCCTGCATATTGTGTTTCATATTACCTGGTACGCGCTAGACCCCGCCGCCACGCATTGCGGGTTCGAGAGAATCTCGATCTCGGGCGGCAAGTATCCGAGATTGGTCGATTTTTTCCATCTGCTGCACCACAAGTTCTTCGAAAGCAATTACGGAAATGCCGAGGTGCCGATGGATAAACTCGCCGGGACCTTTCACGATGGAACACGTGTCGCGACTAAGGAAATGCGCGCGTGCATGACAATGTCGCGTGAGAACCGGGCTTGAGGTCGACGTCGACGTCGACGGGATCGTCCGCGCTATGGATACGCCCCGTCTTCTCGGTGTTGGCGACGCGGAAGATCTCGGGATCGCGTGAGGAGCGCTGGTCCGGCTCCGGGAAAACCTCGAGCTCGCCGAAGGCGCGAGAAAAGCGGATCTGCGCCTCATCGGGGATGTCTGCATCGCGGAACAGCAACACGTGGTGCTCGCGCCAGAGCCCCTCGAGTTCAACCATGGTCGCCGTGCGCGGCGGCCTGGCGAAATTGCCGCCGTGCACTTCCGCGCCCAGCGCTGGGTGCAGCTTGATCGCCGTAAGCCCCATGGGTTTTCTTCCTGATAAGCGCGACCTCTTTTCCCAACCCAGAAACCTCGATATAGTGCACAGTCTAAGAAATTGAATGCAATAAACTCAAAGTTTAAGAAGATTCAATGAAACTGACTGTCGATCAAGCACTGCAGCAGGGTGTCGCCGCACATAAAGTTGGCAAGCTTCAAGAAGCTGAACGCCTTTATCGGGCTATATTGCAAACTCAACCAACGCACCCGGATGCCAACCATAACTTAGGGATTCTAGCAGTCTCTGTGAATAAGTCTGGGGCTGCGCTACCGCTATTTAAAATTGCTCTCGAGGTCAATCCGAAAAAAGAACAGTTTTGGGTAAGCTACATTGATGCTCTCATTAAAGAAAGTCAGTTTATAAATGCGAAGAAAGTACTTGAGGAAGGAAAGAAAAGGGGGCTTTCTGGAGAAAAAGTTGACGCCTTGGAGGTGCAACTAACGCCAGCAACTCAAAAGAACAACTCTAAATTACCGGAACAAAATAACATCTTAATACTTTCGAAGAAGCGTAAGAATATTTCGGCAAAGAAAAAAAATAATAAGAATAAAAGAAAAAAATATAACCCCAGCAGCCCGTCTCAAGCAGAATTAAACAGCCTTTTTGAGCACTATCAAAACGGGCGGTATGACGATGCTGAGAAGTTAGCAATATTCATTACCGAACAATTTCCGGAGCATCAATTAAGCTGGAAAGTACTTGGAGTGGTGCTCAGACAAACAGGCAGAATGTATGAGGCATTGATTGTCAGCCAAAAAGCAGTGGAATTAGACGCGCAAGATTCCGGAGCCCATTACAACTTGGGTATTACGCTGCAAGGACTAGACAGATTAGAAGAGTCTGAAGCAAGCTACAGACAAGCGATAGCGTTGAATCCTGACTTTGCCGAAGCCCATTACAGCCTAGGATTGTTATTGTTTCAAGACAAACAATATAAAAAAGCTGCTGAACAATTTAGGTTAAGCGCTTTAGAAAAAAGCAAAACTTATTTATTGACATGCTTGTATTATCAAGATGAACAATCACTTTTTTTTGACCAATTAGATTATTTTATAAATCAGGGTGAAATACAGCCGATGATTGGCTCACTCGGTTGCCGTTCTGCACTAAGGTATGGAGTGGAAAGGCCTAACCTATTTTGTAAAGATCCATTGAAATACGTTTTCAAGACTGACTTAAACAATCAATATGATTTTGAAAAAGTCTTCGTTAAAACGGCAAGAACCATTTTAAATGAAAACAGGATTCCTTATCGAAAACAAGATCTTTTAGCTAACGGTCGCCAGACCTCTGGTAATGTATTCCGCTTAGAGAGATATTGTACAGAAGAAATTCAAAATAATATCCGTTCAGAAATAGAAAAATATAAAATTAAGTTTAAAGATAGCGAAGAGGGATTCATAACTAGTTGGCCAACTGACTATAGTCTTTATGGGTGGCTCGTCAGCATGAAAAGTGGCGGCGAAATTCGAGCCCATATGCATGAGAAAGGCTGGATCAGCGGAAGCATATACATAAACGTACCGCCAAAACCGAAGACTGACAGCGGTAATCTCGTTGTTTGTATAGAAGAAGAACACCTAGCCGGAGAGTACGAAAATCAAAGAAAAAATATTGATGTTATTACTGGGAGTCTTTGTCTTTTCCCTGCCTCGTTACTTCACTACACGATTCCATTTGAATCAGAGGAAGAGCGCATTGTTTTAGCATTTGATGTCCTGCCAAAATATTAACGAAATTGAGGTGCTGATATTTATTTTCACCTCTAAAACTGACTTTTATCCCTGTACCGATAATTGCTGCGGCAGTAGTACCAGCTCGGCGCATTCCCTTCGCGTAAGCTGGGGCGCCAAGTAGCAGCGCCTAGATGCGAAAAAACTCCGCGCACAGGCCAAACGTAACCGCCAAATTAATGAGCCAAACATTTAATGATCGCACCACAACAAACCAACGCGTCCTTAAGTTGTAATACAGCTCCTGCGCTTAAGCTGGAATTGGATAGTTGTCCGGTAGTCGCCCAAGTACCGAACGGACGGTCGACTCCTTATACCGATGCCCCGGAATGTGGTGATAACTAAACACTGCTAGCAAACGATCCGGTGAGCCTTGCGTCACTTCGGAAACTCGATGAATCGAGCGACGGCCTTTGAATAAGCAAAAACTACCATCGGTTAGGTTGGCACGTTGCATAGGCAGTTCTTCGCCCGACAACAATCGACCAACTTCAGCATAGTTTTCATCGTCTTCAGCACGCAGGTACGGCACGTACTCGAAGTGTCCGCCCGAGGCCGCCGACTGAATCATTAGTGTCACCGCACCGTCATTCTGGTCGAAGTGCCACGCATGCCGACAACCCTCACTCATTACCTTGACGTTGGCCGCTAAGTAGGGGCAAGCGACTGGATGCAACGAATCTAGGCTCAAACAACGGCGCACGAATTCCGTTAGAGCAGGTTGTTCAAATATTGATACGAAGGCGCCTTGCTTTGGAAAACAATCTTGAGTGATTGAGCCTATGGAATTAGGCGTGGTTAGCGTAACTGGATGGCCTTGTGGATAGTCGTCGGGGTTGCGCCAAGAATAGGCGCGCCGCTCGACCTCCATCCAATATGTTCGGTCGCGCAATGCCTTGGTCTCGGCTTGTATGACCGCGAGAGATTCGGATTTAACGAAGTCTGGCAAATGGCACATTGCACCGTCAGCCAGCGAGTCCTGGCAAGACTGCAGCAGCGCGGCTCCCGCCCGATCCAAGTCGTCAATCCGGTAACGCTCGAGGTTTACCAAATCTTTAAGTTGGTAGGCCATCGTCAGTCCTTATCATTAGCGTGAAGTTCCCATGCGGTTGGAACTTGAAGGTTTGATTGTGACGTCGAACGGCTTGATCCGCAAATAGGACCGGTGCGGCCGGTATCGCCGTGCGGGGCTCATTAAGCAGTATGGGGCTGATCGTCCCATGCTGGATCTGCTTCGCGATGTCGCGGCGGGATATCCAAAGGTGGTAGATTTCGGAACCAAACGTTCCGCGGCCTATTACCCCGTTCTGTCGCGCGTCCCTTAGAATCCCAAAAAAATCGAACCCTGTGGACTTGAAGCGAGCTGATTGCAGGTCAGGTTAATCCGAACAGGCATGAGCCCAGAGCAACGCTCGCAATGCCAGAATGCCTCGCTGGTCCAGATCGAGGGTGAAGGTTGGGATATCGGCAAGACCGTAGTCTACCTCTCGTCCAATTGGGCGCGCTATGTCACCGGCCATCTGATGGTCGTCGATGGCGGCTGCTCGCTTTCCGCCAAGGCGTTACCAACATTGTTTTATTATTAATCCAACCCAGCATTGTTGCTGCCTTTCAGACCTTGCCTTAGGCCGCATCCTCCAGGATCATCGCGCTAGCTTTCTCTGCGATCATGATGGTCGGTGCGTTGGTGTTGCCGGTGGTCACGGTGGGCATGATGCTGGCATCGACGACGCGCAACCTCTCGATACCGTGCACCCGCAACCGAGAGTCGACCACGGCCATCGGATCTTCACCCATTTTACATGTGCCGACACAGTGATAGATCGTGCGCCCTGTCTGGCGGATGAAGTGTTCAAGGGCCGCATCTTCGGTCACATTCCGCCCAGGCATTGTTTCTGCAACCAGGTGCTTGGCAAACGCGGGCTGGGCAAAAATCTCGCGCGCCTTGCGGATGCCCTCTTTTGAGATCCGCAGATCATCCAGATCACTCAGAAAGTTGCCGCGGATTGCCGGTCGGGAAAACGGATCTGACGATGTCGCCATAATCGTGCCGCGGCTACCTGGCCGGGCAATGGAAATGTTGATAGTGGCACCGGGTTTTTTCTCCAGCACACCAAATTTTCCGTCATCATAGCTGGCTGGTGTGAACAGCAATTGGATGTCCGGTGATGCGAGTCCCTCGCGGCTTTCTGTGTAACATTGTGCCGAAGACACGCCGAAGGTCAGCGCGCCATTGCCCTTCAGCACCCATTTCGCAATTTCCGGCACGACCTTAGGGAAGCGCGAAAGCTGGTTGATACTGACAACATTCTTGGCCCGACGCGAAATGCGGACGGTGTAGTGGTCGGAATAGTTCCCGCCCACCCCCGGCAAATCATGCACCACGTCCACCCCGATCCCGCGCAGATGATCTGCCGGTCCAACGCCGGAAACATGCAACAAATGCGGCGAGTTGATGGTGCCGCCAGAGACAATCACTTCCGTTGAGGCCCCAATGTGCCGATCCTTTCCGCGCTGCCGAATCCAAACGCCGGTGCAACGCTTGCCGTTAAAGGTCAGCTTGGTGGCATAGGCCTTCGTCTCAATCGTCAGGTTGGGGCGATTTTTTGCTTCGGCCAGAAAGGTCTGGGCGGTGGAACCGCGGCGGCGGCCGATGCGGGTCATTTGGGAATAGCCCACTCCTGACGCTGGCCGCGCCCCGGAGAGGTCCTTTACCAGCTCATGCCCGGCCTGCTGCGCTGCCTCAACGAACATGTGGGTCAGGGGCAGGGTGGTGCGGTAGTCGTCGATCTGCAACGGCCCTCCCTTGCCGCGATGCTCGCTATCGCCTGCCGGGTAATTTTCCATGCTTTTGAAGTAGGGTTTGCACTCTTCATAGGTCCAGCCGCGCGCGCCCATTTGCGACCAGCCATCGTAGTCTGCCGGGTTCCCACGAATGAACAGCATGCCATTGATCGAAGATGTCCCACCCAGTGTCTTGCCCCGAGGCATCGGCATTTTGCGGTTATTGGTCTTCTCGTCCGCCTCTGTATGATAATTCCAGTTGAGTACTGGATGTTCCAGTAGCTTTAGCATTCCGGCTGGGATGTGGATCATAGGATGGCGGTCGTGCGGCCCGGCCTCCAGCAGCACGACGCTGGCGCCGTTCTTGCTCAACCGGTTGGCCAGGACACAGCCGGCTGAGCCAGCACCGACGATGACGTAATCGGCTTGCATCATGAGGCATTCCCTTTTGACTTTTTGCTTGCGCGGAAGTCTAGGTCGGGCGGCGACGTGGGGCTAGGTCTGGTTGAATGGGAAAACCAGGTAGGAGGTCATCGCAGCGATGTCGGCTGAGACCGCCATGGCCTTCACGCTGCCCAGAGGTAGGCCTGGTAGCCCCATGAACAAGGTAAAACTGGCGCCGCTTGGTGATAGGCCGGAGCGAGATCTGAGGGTTGTCCGAGGCACGGATTAGCGAGCGCTGGCCGAGCGGGAGATGTTCGGAGGTTTAACTGTTTCCGGGCAACCCATTGGTACAGTATAATCGAAATGGTTATATTTTACTAATTAAGTAATTGATATTATTTAAATAACTACTGTCTCTTAATCAACGGGCCGTAGGTTCGAGCCCTACTGCACCCAATAAAATTTTCAATAACTTAGAGAAGTGTTTGTGTAGTACTTAGGTTACTTGGAAGCCATCGCACAACAATTCACTTTGCCATATTCAGAGAGACGCCACACGATCCAGTGGCCGCGAAAGATGTCTTAATAACCAGGCAGCCGTGGCGACGTTTCAAGGTCCCTCAGGGGGTCTGGAGCATTTTGGTTGCCCCTCTTTCATCCAACGAAACCACCGACGCCGGCCAAACGAGCTAAAGTTCATGTGACAGTGCTCTACAGATACTGTTTAAGGAATAAAGCCTCCATTTTCTAGGACGGCGGATTCAGGTGGTCGCCTCAGGTCTTCGCAAACTCTCAGCATTGGTCAAACTCTGTCCGGAACCCCCATGAACACCCTGGAAAATTTTTTTCACCCGCGCTCCATCGCTTTTGTCGGCGCCACCGAGGACGAGACTAAGCTTGGGGGCAGGCGGTATCGTTCCTTGGTCGAGGGCGGGTTTAGCGGTGAAATTCACCCAGTTCACCCGCACGCCAAGACCGTGCGGGGCCTAACGGCCTATCGGCGCATTCTTGAAGTCCCCAATTCGATCGATCTCGCAGTGATCGTCGTGCCGCATGATGCGGTGCAAGCAGCCATCGCCGACTGCGCTGTCCGCACGATCCCCGCCGTCATGTTGATTTCTTCGGGTTTTGGGGAGATCGATGCAGAGGGTCGGCGGATTGAAGCCGAAATGGCCAGCCAAATGCGTCAGGTCGGCGGACGCATGATCGGCCCCAATTGCGCCGGGTTGTTCTCGGCGGCGGCGGGCATCAATCTGGGGGGAGCTGAGGTACCCTCAGGACCGGTCGCGCTGGTCTCACAAAGTGGCAATTTGTTGCTCGACTTTAATCTGCGCGCCCGCAGCACCGGCCTTGGGTTCAGCCGGCAGGTGGCGATCGGCAATGCCGCCGACCTGGATGGCGTTGACCTGATCGCCGACAGTCTCAACGATCCGCACACCCGCGTGGTGCTGGCTTATCTCGAAGGGTTCGGTGAGGGGCGGGGCCGCGCGTTGGTTGATCTGGTTCGAGGCCACCCCGCGAATAAGCCCGTCGTGCTACTGAAGCCGGGGCGATCCGAGGCCGGTAAGCTGGCGGCAATCACCCATACCGGAACCCTAGCCGGCGAGGACAAGGTCGCCGACGCGGCCTTGCGCCAAGCCGGCATTCTCCGCGCGCCCGGTATCGCTGAGGCCTGGGAAATGGTCGATGCGCTGTGCCGCTGCCTACCCCTTACCGGCAACCGAATAGCCCTGGTATCCGATGGCGGCGGGCACGCGACAATCCTCGCCGATACCCTGGGTCTCGCGGGTTTCACCTTGCCGCGTTTCGGCACCCCAACACAGCAGGCGCTGGCGGCGTTTCTACCCACGCGCGCCGCGATCGCCAATCCTCTGGACTTCGCCGGTGTCGTCGAAAGCGATCCATCGATCTTGCCGACGGCCTTGGAGGTTTGCCTTGCCGATGCTGGCATTGACGCCATCGTGGTAGCCGGTCATTTCGGCGGCTACCACCGGATTGGTGGCGCCGAGCTGGAGGCCGAGGAGATCGCCGCCGCAGAGGCAGTGGCGGCCTTGGCGACGCGTGCAAAACGCGTCGTGGTCTTCCAATCCATCCACGCCGATACACCCACCAAAAGCCTCGACATCTTGCGTCAGGCGGGGATCCCGGTATCGCGCTCGCCGGAAAACGCAGCCTGCGCCCTGGTGGCGCTCAGGGAAGTTGGCTTGACGGGGCAGCCGTCCCTACCGAACAAGGAGCCCAGCTTTCCAGGGGGCTTTCGCGATCGCGCGATGGCGCTTCTGTGCCGCGCCGACCCTAGCGGTGCCTTGGCCGAACCGGAGACCCGGGATTTGTTGGTCGCCGCGGGGTTCGACATTCCGGAAAGTTTGACCGTCGCCCGTGCCGACGAAGCCGCTGAGGTACTTTGGGCTAAGGTCGCCCTCAAGCTCATCGTACCCGGCCTCGTCCATCGCAGTGACAGCGGGGCTGTTCTCCTCAATCTCAACGGAAAAGAGGAGATCCGACGTGGTGCTGCAGAGCTTTTCAACCGGTGTTCGGATGCCGAGTGCACCAAGGCCCGTCTTCTGGTCACGCCGATGATCGAGCCAGGTTTGGAGCTGCTTTGTGGAGCTTTTAGAGACCCGCAATTTGGACCAATGATCATGGTCGGACTGGGCGGTGTTCAGGTCGAGGCCATGGATGACGTGGTCATCGAATTGGCGCCCTTAAGCCATGCTCAAGCTCTACAATTAATCGCCCGGATACGCGCCCAGCCGCTGCTCGACGGTCATCGAGGTGCTGCTGCCGTGGATCGAGATCAATTGGCGAAGTTGCTAACGAAACTCGGAGATACTATGCAGGCGCTGCCAGTGCTGTCCGAGATCGAAATGAACCCGGTGATCGTTACCGCCGGTGGTCTGCAGATGGCCGACGCCCGGGCGAGCGTTAGTTTGGAAGTGCTCGGTTAGCGAATGTCTCTTGAGCTTCAACGCCCCTCGAATTGCGCCGTCTCGCGCTTGGCGAAAGCGGCGACCCCGCGTTCGTTGTCATCGGTGGCGTAGGTTGCCAGCAACCCCTCGGTCTCGAAAGCGAGGGCGGTTTCCAGATCACCGATCGATACGCGATCCAGGATCCGCTTGGTCAAGGCGATGGAGACGGGCGCATTTCCAGCGATTGTTCGCGCCAAGTCCATCGCCCGAGCCGTCAAATCCGTGTCTTCGACGACTTCCTCGACCAGCCCGATAGCCTGGGCTTGGGCCGCGTCGATATGGGTGCCGGTATAGATCATCCGCTTGGCCCAGGCGATGCCGACGACTTTAGGCAGCAATAAGCTGGCACCGCCGGAAATGAACCGGCCGATGGTAGTCTCAGGAAACCCGAAGCGAGCACTCGTACAAGCAATCCGCATGTCGGCTGCCAGCGCGATTTCCACCCCACCGCCAAGCGCGTAGCCATTAATTGCAGCGATGATCGGCATTGGTGCTGCGATCATCTCGCGCGTCAATTGCTGATTGTTACGTTCGATGCGGCGGCGCGACTGATCTTGGGTTTCGCCGCGCCAGGCGGTTTCCTTCAAATCCGCGCCTACGCAAAAGCCGCGCCCGGTGCCAGTGATGATCGTCACCCGGACCTCCGGACCCAGTGCTACGCGGTGGACCGCTGCTACCAGCCCCTCCCACATCCCCTGATCGAGCGCGTTCAACACCTCCGGTCGATCAAGCAGAATGGTGGCGATGCCATTCCCGACCGTCGTTGTGATTCGATCTCGCTTCATCGCGGGCCTCCCATGACGGCATACCCACAGCCTATCGCGGTAGGGTATGGTGACGAAAGATCAGTGTCGGCTTCGACGCCTTAACGATAGCGGGCTGTGGTCCCCGGTGGCGATAAATTCTCAAGGTGTGTGAGCGCCTTCCCAAACGTTGGGCAGTTTCGCGGGCGACAACCTTGCTCCCGACGATTTCCTTAAAGGGGGGAATCGTCTCAGCAGCCATGCGCGCGGGCGCTCCGCCGGCCACATCAAACATGGTGCCGCAACCAAGAACGAACTAACTTTCCAACCGGACCACTCTTCGGCGGGCAGGCCACATCGGGGCTGCAATGGGGGCGGTGGATGAATTCCGACGAACCGATCCTCAGAAGGCGGACCGTATTTGGTCGAAGTTGCAAGTTCAGAGACGAGAGGATGCGGATGTAGAGGCGTTTTTCGGCCTGGAGAATATTCGCCACCTGTGCGGCCGCGCAGGTGAAGCTTTTCTTGTAAATACTGCTGGCTTCCATAAAGGTACATTGCCTAAATCGCCGGACCGACTGGTATTTCAGGCTCTCTGCACAATGCTCCCGACAATTAAACACGGCGCGCCGCGAACACCCTGCGCCGGTTATTATCAATCGATCGCCCACCCCGAACGGGTGCACCCAGCCTATTCACGATATGTGAAAAGGCTGATCGTGGATGATACGACGGATTGACGCGGCGAGAACCACTGCGTTTGACGCCGCAGTCGGGATGTCGCTTCGTGATGTCCACCGGCCTCAAGTCGGTTTAGTCTGACGATGCCATGCGTTCCGACTACTATGTCTTCGCTATCGTGAATATTATTTTTATATTCATAGGATTCCAGCGGGGCTGTCAAACATCAATTACTTATATTCGCGATTAAAATCGAACAAGGATCATTCAATATTTTACGCGAGGTCAAAGGGTAGCCTATGGCATGGGCCGCGGAAAGACACGGGTGCCGTTGAAACACTCCTGACCGGTCCGCCGCACCAGTTCCCACGTGTGTTGGTAGTATCCGGTGCCATTCACCATAACGGCGATCTCGGCAATCTGATCTTCTGGCATCGTGGGCGTATCGGCCGGCAAAGTAACGTCCTGACGCGCGCCATAGTCGAAGGTCGTGTGCAGCGCTACGGCCTCCGCAATGCTGCTTCCAATCGTAATGACCCCATGCCACGGAATTACAATTGCAATGTCATCGCTGCCAAGCGCCGCGCCGATCGAGGCGAAATCGTCGTTCGGACTTATGCAGGTCTTGCCATGAAAGGGCGTGGTCACATTCGCGAAAATCCGCAAAGGCCGCGCTAAGGCCGCCTGGGTTGTAGCCCAAAAACCATGGGAATGGACAATGGCATGAACGTTCGAGCGCTGACGGTAGATGCCGTGGTGAAACTCTATCCCGATCGATACCGGGCGATCCGTTCCAACCGGTCTACCTTCGAAATCAACCACAAAAATATCGTCTGCGTGCATTTCTTCGAACGTTTTGTCGAATGCATGCGACACCATCAGGTCTTCGCCGGGCACCCGGATTGAAACCTGGCCGCCTATACCTGTCCCCAGCCCATAAGCGGCGAGGCCCCTGCACGCATCCAGCACATCTTTACGGATCGATTCCATCGGCCCCCCCCCGATCTGATATTGAGAAAAATTTCAGCACTTGAGCTCACAATTGTCCACCAATAAAGAATATTGCAAGCAGATATTTCTAGGGTAACCAAATTAGTCCACTTCGGCGAAAAAAATCTCCGGCCCAATTCAATGGCAGTATTTGATCCTATCGGCGAACTCTCGCCATGACATTCCAATATCATCAGGGCCAAAGGATGGTTCATCAATTTCTGATCTTTTTGGAACCGATATTGGCTTGAGATTACAGCGCAAGGATTCAGACATCACTCAAGCAGTGATGCTGGAATTCAATAATTTTGGTGCGGTGATGCTGCCGGTACACGACAGCTTTATCGTGAGTCGATTAAACTTAAGCCATCTCCTATACGCTATGGATAAATTGTTGGAGAAACACAGCGGTATAAGGGTACTAATTAAAATTAAGGAGAAGGATAAAGCTCTACCCAATATGAACCCGGAATTGGCCAAGCATTGGGACGAGTATGATTCTTACAACCCTGCTGCAGAGCGTCACGTTGAACCTCGATTAACCGATCAGTTCGTTGATGGTTATTCAGCCCATCAGGAGAGAGTAGGGCAAGCTGTCAAGCCGCATCATAAATTAACATTTTAAGGGACCGCTTAACTTGGCTCAATCAATCCCTCCTAGAAATTCT
>Ga0114993_10000587_pt1 | contig 41933 bp, 35 predicted proteins | sample ArcticOcean_MG_C_FD_87042 | JGI IMG/M metagenome (GOLD analysis project Ga0114993, IMG submission 87042) | Marine microbial communities from western Arctic Ocean - ArcticOcean_MG_CB2_150 | ecosystem: Environmental > Aquatic > Marine > Oceanic | place: Arctic Ocean: Canada Basin | collected...
ACCCGATAATTATGAACGCCGTAAATCTCTATAGAAATAGGGTAAATATAAATGGGCTGCTATTTTTTTTAGCGGTTGTCGTGTTAAGCGCTTTTCAACCTGTTTTATCACAAACAAATAAGAAAGCTTTACTCACCGCAGAACGTGAAAAAATTGAAGACCAACTCCTAACAACTTCGAGGTTAATTAGTGAGGCAAAAATCAACCGAGACGAAGCGAGTTCAAAGGTCGCCCTAATAGATAGGCAGATAGAACTTCGGGAAAAGTTAATCAGACATCATCAGACCTCAATAAGAAATTTAGAGCGCTCCGTCATAGGAATGGACACTGAAATACGTGCTTTAGAAGGACATATTTCTGCTTTAAAAAATGAATATGCCATTATGATTCAGCAGGCTTATAGGATGAAGCTTGCAAGAAATCCACTCATGTTTGTCTTTGCTGCGGAAGATTTCAGTCAGGCAGCTCTTAGGTATAAAATGCTTCAATCATATGCGGAAATTCGAAAAGCTCAAGCTGAAGATATATTAAACGCTCAGCAAGATCTCGCGAATTCTCGCGAATCACTCACCCACGAGAAAGTGTCTATCCTGGATGCCATACAAGACCAAGAAAACGAGCGTGATGCTCTAAATAACGATAGAAATACTCGTGCTGAGTTGTTAAGTGAGATTAAACGAGAGGAGAAAAGACTCCGCAAAAAACTCAAAATCCAAGAAAAGGAACACAAGAGGTTGAGCAACGAAATTAAGCGTATTATAGAAGCGGAGTTAGCGGCAGAAAGAGCTTCCGCAGCTGGAGAATACGCTCTTACCCCTGAGGGTAAAATCATCTCTGAACAATTCGAGAAAAACAAACTCAATCTTCCTTGGCCAGTCGCTCGAGGAGTTGTTACAAAAAATTTCGGTAGACATAAACACCCAACAATAGCAGGAATTATCGTTGAAAGTAATGGTGTAGATATTACAACTGAAAAAGGAGCTAAAGTCTTCTCAATCTTTGGCGGTACGGTCAGCAGTGTCTTCAATTTCCCTGGAGCTGGAGAAACAGTGATTGTCACGCATGGTGGATATAGAACTGTTTATAGCAACCTTGAAGGACTCAAAGTTAAGAAGGGAGATGTTATTGATAGGGCCACTATACTTGGAGTGGTTTGGTCTGGACCAAAAGGCATATCTGTACATTTCGAAGTGTGGAAAGTCGCCGGAAGCGAGAGGTCGCCACAAGACCCTAAGTTGTGGCTCTTTCCAAGATGAAAATTTATATAATTACCCTTTAAAGGGTATTGTCAGAACTCGTAAATAGTGCCATTTTGCAATTGTGAAAAAGCCTAATAAAACCATCATAGCTCTTGTTGGAAATCCCAATACAGGTAAATCTACGCTTTTCAATAAAATCACTGGTGCACGTTCTGCTGTAGGTAATTTAGCTGGCATTACTGTCGAGGCATGTTCTGCTCCTGGCATTATCTCTGGATCTGAGAATTGGGAGTTAGTCGATCTCCCAGGTATTTACAATCTTCATGCCCAAACAGATGATGGTAGAGTTACAGAGGATGCTCTTATTAACCCAAGCGGAAAATGGAACCCCGATGTGATTCTGCTTATCGCTGATAAGTCTACTCTTCAAGGCCAACTATTTCTTGCTATACAAATTAGAGAGCTGGAAATCCCTTGTATTCTTCTGCTCAATAGAATGAATTACGAGGCCGCGGATCCTCAACTTTGTGAAATTTTAGAAAAAGGCCTTGGAATTCCTGTTCGTGAAATTCAAGCGCTTAAAGACGACCCAGTTGATTGGGTAAATATGCTTTCTCCATTGCTACATCAACCCACAGTTTGTAGCATACTCAGAAAAGTTCCAGAAAGTATCGAAGAATCTTTGAAAATTCTTAATGCTGTGATGCCTTACGGCACGTTAGGGTATCTATGCCACTTAGCTCGGATGAATCACGCTCCGAGTTGGCTTACTGAAGAGGAGAAACTCGCTTGGGAAAAAGCGAGGAGCCAATCCACAGCTTCTCCTGCTGGATTACAACTCGAAGAAGCTGGTCAACGGATGTTTATTGTTAGGGGCCTCCTTAGTCAAGCAGGTAAACCCGTTAAAGAAAGCGAAATAAAACATCGTGACGCTTTGAAGCGCCGGCAGAAAATCGACTCAGTATTAACCCACCCAATTTGGGGGAACCTCATCGCAGCTATCCTTTTTTTCGGAATGTTTCAGGCTATTTATAGTTGGGCAACATATCCTATGGATTTAATAGATGGAGCATTTACTTCGATTATCTCAATCATTTCCGAGACACTGCCTGCTGCTTGGTACACGAGTTTACTTGTTGACGGGCTCCTTTCTGGATTGTCGGGGATTTTAATTTTTGTTCCACAAATTGCCATCTTATTCGCCTTTACTGCCTTTTTAGAACATTCCGGATATATGGCTAGGCTCGGATATCTCTCAGATAGATTTTTCCGCCGCTTAGGGCTTACTGGAAGATCATCTGTTTCTCTTGTTGGCGGACTCGCTTGTGCCGTACCTGCTATTATGGCTGCGAGAACCATTTCTGATAAACGTGCTCGCCTGTTAACTATCCTGGTCACTCCTATGATGACTTGCTCGGCAAGGCTTCCCGTTTACGCTTTCTTAATCGCTTTTGCTGTTCCCGATGAAATCATATTCGGCTGGTTCAACCTTCAAGGTATATTTCTATATGCTCTTTATTTAATAGGAGCTTTGTCAGCTTTAATTCTTGCTTTTATCATTCATAGGGCTATGCCAAACCCTCAGGTACAAAATGAAGCTGCAGAAGAATGGCCGGCGTACAGACTCCCTTCTCTTAAAGCCGTATTAGGCCAATCATACCGTCAGGCCTCCATCTTTCTTCGTGCAGCTGGATCAGTTATTCTTATCATATCTCTCTTCCTTTGGTCACTCGGATTTATCGGGCCGGGCACGCTGAAAGAACGTGAAGCTCTCGATCATGGAGAGCGCTTAGAGCAATCATGGCTTGGTAGCATTGGAAATGCTATAGAACCTATTGTCCGACCACTCGGGTACGATGGTAAAATGGGGATTGCTATCGTCAGCTCTTTCGCTGCACGAGAAGTATTCGTTGGCACTATGCACACCCTATACCCCACTCCTGAGGGTGGAGATGGAAGCATTCGTGCACTCAAGAACCGACTTGCTAATGAAGTCCTCCCGGGGACCAATCGACCCTTACTCAATACCGCCTCTGCTGCATCACTAATTGTATTCTATATGTTCGCAATGCAGTGCATGAGCACAATTGTAATCGTGCGCCGCGAACTTAACAGTTGGCCTTGGGCCCTTGCTCAAGCAGCCGGATACACCATATTTGCCTACTTAGCCGCCCTGGCCACATACAATGTCTTCGATGGATTCTAAGATTACAATACCGTGGCTTGAAGCAGGTTATACTATCTTTTCTAATGAAGGGCCTAAAGGCTTAAAAATAGAAGTCCTCGCTAGAGAGGTTGGTAAAAGCAAATCATCTTTCTATCACTGTTTTGCAGATCTAGACATTTTCATTGATGAATTGTTGTGTTTTCATGTCTTAAAATCTACTGAGATTTTTAATCGTGTCAAGCTATGTGAGAATGTGGTCCCAGATGTTTTTGAGGTGCTGTATGAGTTTAAAGAGGACGCTTTTTTCAATCGTCAATTAAGAATCAATAGGCATATTGAAAGCTATAAATTATGTTTTGAAAAAGCACATAAACCTATTGAAGATGCTCTCTTAAAGTTTTGGCCTAAAGCAATAGGTTTAAACGATAAACCTCATCTCGCTAGAATGATTTTAAACCTAACTGTAGAGAATTTCTATCTCAGATTGACAGATGAGACGTTTACAGAACAAGGATTAAAAAGTTATTTAGACGAAATCAGAGCTATCGCAAAAGAGATGTAAGCCCTCTCGCAAAAGAACCCGTTGTACGGAACCGTCTAACGATTCTCAATAATAGCTTTTACATTTGTCTATGAGGAGTCTTCAATTCAAGTATCTTTTTGTTTACACAACGCCATTCGTGATTTTGTTTTCGTTGTGGGCCGGAAACATCTGGTCATTTTTTGCTTTGTTCTTCATATTTGGTCTGATTCCATTTATTGAATTATTTACCAAAGGATCGACTTACAATTTAAATCCTCTAGAGGAAGAGGAAGTGAAAAACAATATTGTTTTTGACTTAATAATCTTTGGATTAGTCCCACTCCAATGTATCATCCTTATTTACTTTCTCTTTCAAGTAAGCGATGAAACTCTACCTCTTTATGAAAAAATAGGGCTGACAACTGCATACGGGCTTGCTTGTGGTGGTGTTGGAATTAATGGAGCGCACGAACTTGGTCACCGAAAGACATGGTATGAGCAGTTAATGAGTAAAATGCTGTTGCTCTCAACCTTGTATATGCATTTTTTCATAGAACACAATCGAGGACACCACAAACATGTTTCTACTGACCAAGACCCCGCCTCAAGCAGATATAATGAAGGTATTTACTCGTTTTTCTTAAGGAGTATCATAGGAGGCTGGAAGTCTGCATACCACCTTGAAGAAAAAAAATTAACGCTACAGAAAAAGCGTGTGTGGAGCTGGCACAATGAAATGCTTAGATTTCAATTAATCCAAATTGCTTTAATCACAACGATTGCATTGTTCTTCGGGCTTGAAACTATGTTTTGCTTTATAGCAGGCGCTACAATAGGCATCATTATACTTGAAACGGTAAACTATATAGAGCATTACGGTTTACGCCGAGCGAAAGTGGGCAATGGATTTGAAAGAACGAAACCCATACATTCTTGGAATTCTAACCACCCAATAGGCCGAATACTCTTGTTAGAGGTTACGCGTCATTCTGACCATCATTATATCGCTAGCAAGAAATACCAAACCCTGAACCACTTCGATGATAGTCCTCAAATGCCAACAGGATATCCAGGAATGATGATACTCGCACTGTTCCCACCACTGTGGTTTCGTGTAATGAATAAACGTATCGAAAAATATGGCTCTATGCCAACTGAGTCTGCTCTGAAGCAACTCTAACCCAAAGGTGAGCCGCCGCTTCCTTTCTCACCGCTAAGATTCTTCCACAAGTGCAAATCGCCATAGGTCCATTGAGTGGAGCAACATGCTTTACTTCTACCTCCGACCCCACGCAACACCCCATCTGTACAAGCGCCATGACCTCTTCCGGGGTATCCACCCTTTCAATAATTCCGATCTCATCGGGCTTAAGGTCACATAATTTTTTTACACTCATGGCGCAAATTTAACGCATCTCATCTCCCAAATCAATACCCTTTTTAAGTGATTTATTAGATGCTTATTCCACACATCTAATTATAAATCAATCTAACACTACTTTGCTTCTTAACACTTTATCAGAAGTAGAGACCTCAAGGGTATACATTCCTTTTACAAAGTAAGACACATCGATGGTCGTTGTAGAATTCGACTGCTTTTCAAATACCAGCTTACCAGAGAAGTCATAAATCTTTAAAGTACTGTTCGTCTCACCTAGACCATTTAGGTCAACCGTAATATGATTCGTTGCCGGATTGGGGTAGATGAGCACTGATTCAGAGTTCAACTCATCAACAAGTACACTTGCACAGTCCGAAGAAAAATACATGGTAGAATCAATAGCCACATATCCATTTGGGTTTTGAAAAATTGGGTATCCCTCAGTATTCCACCATTCAGTACAATGCTCCACATCGTCAACTGTAATACAGGTTAAATCGGGGTTATCTGTGAAATCCGGGATATAGTAAAGACCTCCCCCTGGAAAACCAGCCATATACGTGTTGAGTCCATTTGCGACATTGAGTTCAAACAACTGATTCGAATACAACCATATCCAGATTAAAGAACCACAAGAACTTAGGTCAAGGGAGGACAGAAGATTGTTTCCTGCAAAAAGCTGTTCCAAGTTGGGTTTATTAAGCACATCCAATTCAGAAATCTGATTTCCACTACACCAGAGACTATTTAGTGAAGGAGCGTTATTGATATCTAAAACTGAAATGTTATTGTCCTCACAGAAAACACTTGCAAGGTTAGGCTTGTTACTCAAATTTAATTCTGACAATTGATTAAAGTTGACCCCCAAATACTCTAGCATGTGGTTGTTACTCAAATCTAGACTTGTTAAGTTGTTATCATTAATCCATATGTGTTCCAAAAATGAATTATTGCTCAAATCTATTTCCGACAATTGATTAAAATTAATCCTTAAATACTCTAGCATGGGGTTGTTACTCAGATCAAGATGTGTTATCGTATTCCCCGAAGCATCGAGAAATTGAAGGGCGGTATTTTGGGATAGATTGATGGAATCGATTTGGCCATTTTGGTTATAACAATCCAGATATTTCAACCACGGAACAATAGACATATCCAAATACGATATATCACTGTTCTGTAATTCGGAAAGTAACAAAGTATCCAAAGACAAGAAGCCTTCTAGTCCCGTTAAATCATGAATACTGCTGTAGCCCATTTGCAGGGTTTGAACATCAACAATGTTATCTGTAAGAACCGAATCATCAAGCACATCATCAAGCTCCAGCCAAATTAAGTATTGCTCAAAAGAATCGTCAGGAACATATGTCTTTTGGGCAGAAATCCCTGCATATATAAAACAAATTAAAACAGTGAAAAACAATCTCATTTCAATTTAATTAATCTTCTGTGTACCGCCTATTAATTCTACTCAACTATAAATTTATGCGTTTTTCCTTCTTGAGTTTTTACAGTGTAGAGTCCTTTTTCCCAGTCGCTGACATTTAAAACCCAACTTGAAACTACTCCTGTTTCCTCAATTAATTTTCCGAGAGCATCGAAAACTTGAAGAGCCGACTTTGAGTGTAAGGTGATTGTTAAAACCGAAGTGACTGGGTTGGGGAAGATCAAGACTGATAAGTCTTCCAACTCATCTACAAAGGTTTGAAATCCAGCACAAGAACAGTCTTCTTGAATGACATCACCCTCTGTATTTACGTCTTCATCATCACAAGCGTCTCCTGTAAACAAACAACTTCCGTCATCTTCTGTTGCAGTACTGTCATAATTACAGGCTAAAGAATTATTACACCCAGTAACAATTTCCACAACAGTGAGCGTTGCAATCATCCCATTTGCAGCATGGTTTCCTATTGAGCAATCATAATTATAAACGCCAGGGACCGTAAATAGGAGTGTCCCCAAACAAACTCCTTGAGAATTGCCCACCATCGTTCCCAATGAAAATGACTGGGGGTTGCTAAAAGCTGCTCCAGTGACCGAACTCGCCAATCCATTTACATCGTGAGTTCCACCAAAGTTCACCCAGCCCACTTTCGTTCCAGCATCGATAGTTAAAGCTGCAGGAGAATAAGAAAAGTTTTGGGTTGAAATTTCCACATCAGCGCCTAGACAGATCTCTTGGCTGAAACTCACAGAAGAAGAAAGTAGCAGAACGAGTAATGCAGAAACAAAATTTCTTTTAGAGGAGATAAACAGTGTACAGTGATTCATTGTTTTTTATTTAATTGTTTTTTATGCTTTTATTGATCCCTGGATTCTACTCAACGATAAACTTATGCGTTTTTCCTTCTTGAGTCGTTAAGGTGTAGAGTCCCTTTTCCCAGTCGCTGACATGTAAAGTCCAACTTGACACTGAACCTGTTTCCGCCATTAATTTTCCAACAGCATCGAACACTTGAATGGAAGATTTTGTGTTTAATGCAATTGTTAACGTAGAGGTCACAGGGTTCGGGAAGATCAAGACTGATACATCTGCTAATTCATCTACGATCGTATCATCCTCATTCTCATCGCATATACCATCACCGTCCTCATCATTGTAGCACTCGCAAAAACAATCTTCTATGTAAATACAATTTTCTTCATCAATATTGATGAAGAATACGGTGTAGGTGGCAGGGTCAAAGAAGTCACATTCACAATCTACCACAATGATATCATACTCCAGACACGTATCGCAAATCCCGTCTGCGTCCAGATCGATGACACAATTCCCATCACAATCGTACCCCCATTCAGCATATTCACATGAATTGTCATCTTCTGTGGCGGTAATGTCATAGTTACAGGCCAAATAATCAGTACACCCAGGCACAACCGCCATCACTGTAATATTTGCGATCATCCCAGCTCCAGCATGACCGTATGAAGTACAATCATAGAAATAAAGCCCAGGAATAGTAAACGTGTGCGTCCCGATACAAACGCCTTCTTCAGTGCCGACAACAGTCGGTAGGTAAAATGATTCAGGGTTGTAAAACGGCAGGGTAGTAATCGAACTGTTCACGCCATTGACATCGTGTCCGCCACCATAGTTCACCCAGCCCACTGTCGTTCCGACATCAACTATTAAAGCTGCAGGAGAAAAAGCCATGCCTTCGGCTGAAACTACAACATCTGCGCCTGGACAGATCTCTTGGCTGAAACTCACCGTATAGGAGAGTAAACAAACTAAAGTGGTAAATAAATATTTCATTATAATGTAGTTTCTCATAGTATTTATATCTGTTAAGGACGAAATATATAACATAAGTCTTAAGATATTAATTATGTATAAAGATTTATTATCTACCCTTCTGAATCGGCTTTATGTCACGCATAACTTTATTCAAAGTGTTGTCTTCAGGACAAAAGTTAGTAAGTCTACTTACTATTTATAAAACCGCCACCGCCATGTAAATCCAATCTAGACCAAATTATCTATCAAGTAATATAGATGAAGCATTTAATAAATGCTACTTATAAAGTTTCACAAGCAACAAAATCCATCCACTTAGGAAACAGACACCCCCTATCGGGGTTACAATGCCCAGATAAGATAATTTGAATATTGCAATACTATAAAGAGAACCCGAGAATAATAAAATACCCGCAACAAACAGATATGCAACATAGCTTAAATCTATCTTGAACTGTTTGCTCAATGAACCGACAATAATTAATGCAAGACTGTGAAAAGCATGATACTCATTTCCTGTGTTGAAAACATCCATCTTATCAAAAATAATGCTCTCTAAAGCATGAGCTCCGAAAGCACCAACTATAATTGAAATACAGCAAAAGATGATGCCCAAATATATTATTACTCTATCACTCATTGTCTTGGATTTAAGACTTTCAAGGTAAGACTATTTTGATTTTTAGCCTTGTCATGTCCTCAAGCTTAATGAACACTTGAAACTATTCTTATTATCTTTCAGCACTCTTGGAGCTTTATTGTTCATGTTACTGACGAACTGTCTGACGAACACTGATCTAAAAATCACTGAGAGCTTTGGTTTTGGGCTATTAACTCAGTTGGTTAGAGTGCTACCTCGACATGGTAGAAGTCACTGGTTCGAATCCAGTATAGCCCACGAAATGAAACTCACAATTGTGAGTTTCTTTTTATCTTATTACTTTGTGCAATGAATAGATTCGAAGATCTTAAACTTAAAAAGCAATTAAAAAATGCAATTGCCGATTTGGGGTTTGAAAAGTCAACCCCCATTCAGCAAGAGTCCTATTCTACTATTCTTGGGGGCTTCGACTTTGTTGGAATTGCACAAACTGGAACGGGGAAAACAATCGCGTACTTACTTCCGATCCTTCAAGACCTGAAATTTTCTGACCAACTTAATCCCAGAGTATTAATTCTTGCTCCTACCAGAGAGTTAGTTATTCAAATCGTAAAAGAAATAGAAAAACTAACCCCCTACATTAGTGTAAGAGCTCTGGGGGTTTATGGAGGGTCTAATAACATCAACCCGCAAAAAAAGGCCATAACCGAAGGGCAAGATATAATTGTAGGTACACCCAGAAGATTGTATGACCTAGTTCTTTCTAATGTTTTGCGACTGAAATCTATCAAGAAGCTGGTGATTGATGAAGTAGATATTATGCTTGATTTTGGCTATAAAACACAGTTGAAAAACATCTTTGAAAACCTGCCAACAAAACGCCAAAACATCCTGTTTTCTGCTACAATGACAACCTATATAGATGAATTAATAGATGATTTTCTAGTTAACCCTGTTAAGAAAACGATTTCTATTAGCGGTACACCTTTAGAGACTATTAATCAGGAATCTTATGCTGTTCCTAATTTTTATACGAAGACCAACTTATTAAACCATCTGTTAGAAGACAAAGAAGAATATAGTAAAGTATTGATTTTTGTAGCCACCAAAGTAAATGCTGATAGGCTATTTGAAATATTAGACTTTAAATCTGAAATCTCAATAATTCATTCGAGGAAAGAACAAAACTATCGCACCAAGTCCATAGAAAAATTTGAAGACGGAACGAGTAGAATTCTTATAGCAACTGATGTAATTTCACGTGGAATTGATCTAGAAAAAGTCAGTACCGTAATCAGTTTTGACACTCCTTTCTACCCCGAAAACTATATACACCGAATTGGACGAACCGGTAGAGCCGAACAACAGGGTAAGGCCATTCTCTTTTACAGTGAGAAAGAGATTGTTTTAAAGGATTCAATTGAAAGCTTGATGAATTACACCATTCCATTAAATGAATTTCCTGAGGGGGTGGTAGTGTCTTCACAACTCACGCCAGAGGAAAAGAATAAACCGGTAGATCCAGATGAGCTGTACTATGAAAAGTCAGCTTCTGAAGTGAGGGTTGGGGTTTCTTTTCAGGAGAAATCGGCAAAGAACAGCAAAGAAAAAGTCAAAAAGAAAAGTTATAATAAAACTGTAAAAGAGAGATACAAAAAACCAGTCAGGCGTGGGGATAAAATTCAGAATATGAAAAAGAAGAGGAAGAAAAAATGATCGGTACAGCAATTGAAGATTATAAAAATTTCTGTTGATGCTATTCTATCGGCGCTCCTTTATCTTTTCGGGGGCCACGTTTGTAAATAATTAAACCATTTAAGAAGTTACGCAGAAATTGGTCATGGCAAACCATGTAATTGGGGTGGTCCTCACTGCGAAAAAAGGCGCTTAGCTCACTTTTCGAAATTTGAAAATTAACCAACTTTAGTACTTTCAAAATATCGTCATCTCTCATTTTTAAGGCTACACGTAGTTTCTTAAGGATGTCATTGTTTGTTAGACCCATTGCGAATTATTTTGGCCCAAGTTAGTTCCTCCACCACTCCCACAAGAAAATGTTAGCTGAAACCCGTGATTTGTGAGTAATGTTCTACATAGCATAATTATATATTTATCTTGCAATACATTTAATGAAGAATTCATATTTACCTAAATGGAGCTGTTTTTAATCGTTTCGCACATAGTTCCGGCAAAGTCTTCTAAAAAATTGTAAATGCTTTTTAATTCGATAGATTTCGCCATCTTCTTGCCTGTTGTTTTTGTTCTTTATTGGTTTGTTTTTAAGAACAGCTTGAAGTACCAAAACCTGCTTATTGTAGCTGCGAGCTATGTTTTTTATGGTTGGTGGGATTGGAGATTTTTAGGGCTAATTATCTTTAGCACAGTTCTCGATTTTTTTATAGGAAAGTCTCTTGAAAAAGCCAAGCTGGAAATCAACAGAAAGCTGCTTTTGTACGCCAGTATTACTGTTAATCTCGGGTTTTTAGGAATCTTTAAATACTTCGATTTTTTTGTCAGTAATTTCATAGATGCTTTTTCTTTGTTCGGGGTTGAAATTTCTGCCGGGTCATTAAATATAATACTTCCTGTGGGGATTAGTTTTTATACATTCCAAACCCTGAGTTATTCTATCGATGTATATAGAAGAAAGTTAAAACACACAGATGATTTCATCGCTTTCTCTGCCTTTGTTTGCTTCTTCCCTCAGCTAGTCGCAGGTCCTATCGAGAGGGCTACCAATTTGCTGCCTCAGTTTTTAAAAGCCCGAAAGTTTAATTACGAGCAGGCAGCTGATGGCATGCGTCAAATTCTATGGGGGTTTTTCAAGAAAGTCGTTATTGCAGACAATTGCGCCGTTTTTGTAAACGCAATCTTTGACAACCCAGACCCACTAAGTGGAAGTACGCTATTTATGGGGTCTGTATTATTTGCCTTTCAGATTTACTGTGACTTTTCCGGATATTCTGACATTGCAATAGGAACCTCCCGACTGTTTAATATAAATCTTAAACAAAATTTTGCTTACCCGTATTTTTCAAGAAATATAGGAGAGTTCTGGAGGAGATGGCACATCTCATTATCTACTTGGTTTAGAGATTATTTATACATCCCACTCGGCGGATCTCGAGGAGGTACATGGAATAAAATCCGAAACGTCTTTGTTATTTTTATAGTTAGTGGATTGTGGCATGGGGCAAGCTGGAATTTTATTGTTTGGGGAGGACTTAACGCACTTTACTTTCTTCCATTAATGCTTTCGAAAAATAACCGCAACCATTTAAACACGGTGGCTGAAGGGTCTTTATTTCCCACATATAAAGAAATCTTGAGCATAGGTTTAACCTTTTTCCTCACAGTCATAGCTTGGGTATTTTTCAGGGCAGATACACTCACGGAAGCAGTACATTATTTAAATCTTGTGTTTTCTTCTTCCTTCTTTACCATACCGTCTTTTATCACGCCTAAGGCATTTATGCTTTACACATATATTCTTATCTGTTTATTTATTGCTGTAGAGTGGTTACAACGAGATAAAAAGTTTGGGTTGAGTATAGAAAATCTTAATCGGCCTTTTAGATGGATTATCTACACAATCGTAATTGGTGTGATAATCACGTTTGGCCAGTTTGGAGGGGCTGAATTTATTTATTTTCAATTCTAATTTGAAACTCTTTATTCGACATATAATCCTTTTTTTAAGCATCGTTGCGCTCCTCCATATTGGGCTTGCACTTCTTGCCGATGGTACGACAGATGATTTTTATTTAAAGTTTTCTAGTCCCAAACAAAGCTCATTAATACTTGGAACCTCAAGGGCAAAACAAGGCATAATACCCTCGGTTTTATCATCTTCTATCGAAAATAGCAATCTCTCGTTCTTCAATTTTTCGTTTACACTTAAGAGTTCTCCTTTCGGGCTGGTTTACTACAATGCCATAAAGCAGAAAATCGACCTTGAATCTAAAGATGGCTGTTTCATTGTCACTGTAGATCCTTGGAGCATTAGCGAGAAGATTTCTGATGTAAATAGAACTACTGATAGCCTTAGCGTTTTGTTTGGCATTTCTGATTTTACTTCTAAACCCAACTTTAAATATCTGTTTAAGCAATTCCCTCACGGCTGGGGTCGAATATTATTAAACCGTATTGAAAAGCCCATTCTCAAATCCTATAGTGGTCAACTCAACTCATCCATGACCGGTTCTTTCAGTGTGCTAAACAATGACGGGTGGCTTGATGTTTATACTTCTTTAGATAGCGGTTTTGTTAAACGAAAAGAGGCGGAGATGTTTGAGATGTATAGAAATAATGCTATATATCTAACTGGTTCTGAAAGCCGAATAGAATATCTAGACACGATTATAGAGTTTCTTTCGAACCACGGGGATGTGTATGTAGTCCGATTACCCGTTCATAAGAAGATGCTGTCTATCGAGCAGCAATACATGCCCGATTTTAATGATCAGATCTCAAACGCGATTTTTAAATCTGAGGGTTACCTCGATTTCTCTACTCTCGATAATGAGTATAGCTATACCGATGGAAACCATTTGACAAAAACATCCGCCAAAAAGGTTACTCAAAATATTGGTGAATGGATTAGTGATATAGAGGACGAATAGGTCATGGTGTGTAGGATTACATCAACTCCCAAGTCCTTGGATTTTAAAACCCTTCGCCTCTCTCATATCACCAGCAACAATTGATGCTACTCTCTTTTCTTGAATTGATTTCTATCTAAAAACCCGTACTTTTATACATAATATATGTTTGTGTCAGCAATACTCTCCACGTTCCTAGATAATCGCAGCCTAAATCACATTTGGTTTGTCCTTGCGTCTTGCCTTTTTACCCTCACTTTCCCCCTCACGTCTATCCTAGCCCAAACCCCACCCTACACTATTCTTACTACTTCTGATGGTGCGGCTCCAGGGGTCGTTGTCATGTCGCCAGTTCAAAATGCAAATCAAATTTATCTCTGCGCATTCGATGAAGAGGGTGAGCTGATTTTCAGTGCCCACACTCCTGCACGAGGATTTATTTTCGAACCATGGGGAGATGATGAATTTGTTTTTTACGATTATTCGATTCGCAAATGGGTAACCATAGACCAAAACCTAACGCCCACTGATACACTAGGGCTTAGTATCATCCCGGAAACTGACTATCACGACGTGCACAGGTTTGAAGATGGGACGTATCTGTTTGTTGTAAATGAATATGTAATCATGGATTTAAGCAGCTTTGGAGGATATGAAGACGCGGAAGTAATACAGCCTTTTTTAATACATATGGATGTGGAAGAAAATATTTTACGTGAATGGCATGGGCTAGATCATATCCCAGTTAACGCGACAAATAATCTCAGTTTCCAACTGGTAGATTATCTACATTGGAATGCATTCGATATTGACTCTCAGGGAGGCCTATTAATGAGCTTCCGAAACATTAGCACTATAGCTCGGTTAAGTCCCACAGATTGGTCAATCGATTGGAAGTTAGGGTCATATGAAAATGACTTCCAGATAGATGATCCCGAGTGGGGAAGTTTTTTAAATCAGCACGACGTAAATGATATAGGGGGTAACCGCATACTTCTATTCGATAACAATATCTCTAGTGGAAATCAACCTGGTTATTCGAGAGTCGTAGAATATGAGATCGATACTGTAGCAATGACAGCCACAAGGGGGTGGTCTTACTCACACCCTGACGAAATATATTCACCTGCACAAGGCAGTGTTGAACGTCTAGAAAATGGAAATACACTAATAGCATGGGGAAATGCACATGCTGGGCAAGGTTTAGGCACATTAGTTACTGAGATAAATGATCAGGGAGAAATTGTTTGGGAAATTCAACTTGGAGCATACTTCACTGTCTATAGAGCTCGGAAAATCCCTTTATCGGAAATTCAAGGGTGTGGTGACATAAACGCACTGAATTACGACAGCGGTGTATTAGTCGATGATGGTTCGTGTTATTTCGGGGTAGATGAAGATGGGGATGGGATGCTCGATTCTGAAGGGGATTGCGACGATACTGACGCTTCTATTTACCTAGGTGCCCCAGAAATACCTAACGACGGAATTGACCAAAACTGTGATGGATCTGATTTTATTTTCATCCCCGGATGCACCAATTCTGAAGCTTCCAACTTCAATCCATCAGCCACCGTTGATGATGGATCATGTTTATTACTCATCGTGTTTAGAGTCGATATGTTCCTAAATGGCGGAGCAGCTTCCCTTGTAACAGAATTAGGTACAATACCTGGTGAGCCGGTAAGCTTCGGAGTTTATAAGTTTGAAATTCAAGCGCCTGAAGGTGAATTCCTTTATCGATATATGGATGATAATTCAATACAAGAGTTAAACGAAAGATCGATATTCATCAGTAGCCCACTGTCCTTAGACGTTGTGTGTTTTAACAGCCAGGACAGCTGCCCCGGTTGCATAAATCCCGAATTTTATGAATTCAACCCTTATGCTACTTCAGATGTTTTGATGTGCCAAACTGACGCCGAAATGGGGTGTACTTATAACGAAGCCTTAAATTTTGATTCAACTGCAAATCTTGATGATGGAACTTGCTTATTTGCAGAAGTTTCCGATGATAACTGTCCTGGAGATTTAAACCTTGACGGCACTATAGGCGCTGATGATCTATTGATTTTCTTAATGGAGTGGGGAACAATTTGTTTTTAAGAAATTTCTGCAAGCAACCCATTTCTTTACTATTTCGTTATGATATTACCCATCTATTTATTATATTAATTGTTTATGTATATTTTATGATTAGACGACTCATACCCACCTTTGCTCTGTTATTTGCTCTGTTATTTGCTCCATGTGGTTTTACTTGGAGTCAAGCTGCGCCACCTACAGACATACACCTTTCTGAGCTCCAAAGCTGGTTGCAAAACAATTGGTATAATGGTTATCACAGTAGCCTGGGGTATAATGAGGCGAGGCGACAAATGTATGGGTATGTTGATATTGCCGGAGGCCAAATAGAGTGCGTTTACACAGGATTTACACAATCAGGAGGATATATAACATACCCCAATCCAATTAACGCAGAGCATCTGGTACCACAGAGTTTTTTTGGTTCTGAGGAACCTATGAAATCTGACATTCATATACTTAAACCATGTCACGGTTCTGCAAACAGTTCGCGAAGTAATAAGCCATATAATGATATAATAGATAGTCAAGCTCAGTGGTATGGTACCATCAACAATACATATACCTCGCAAGGAAATACCCCGAGTAATCCTGAGGTTTGGTCTGAAAGCTCTGGAGCTGATTGGGAGCCTAGGGAAGATCGCAAAGGTGACGTTGCACGGGCTGCTTTCTACTTCTACACGATGTATCCCGATGCGGCAGGATCTATAACAGAAATGGGGCCTACTGACATTTTATATCAATGGCATCTCGATGATCCCGCTGATGCAACTGAAATATCTCGAAATGACAAGATTGCTTTACAACAAGGAAATAGAAATCCATATATCGACTACCCAGATCTAGTATATAACGCATGGCTTTGGGAGGCAGGAACATCAGACACTCAGGGCCCTGATTTTTCAGGCACACCAAGTTTCGTTAGTGTCCCTTGTGATGATCTCAACGCTTTTAATGAAATAACTGCAAGTCCATCCGACCCGTGTACACCTATAACCTTAAGTTTTAATGATATTAATACTGGATTGGGATGTACCGGTGGAAACATAACACGCACGTACTCAGCCATCGATGGCTGTGGAAACGTCAGCACATTCACTCAAACAATTTCTTTTACAGATAGCACACCTCCAATATTTACCTATGTCCCTGCGGATATCACAACTACATGCGATAGCGAATTGACTGACTTAGGGAGTGCTACCGCTTCTGACAACTGTTCACAGGTAAATATTACAATTGATGTAGTTCTCGTGGGAGGGCCATGCCCTGCCGCTTATGAAGTTCACAGAACTTTCTCATCCTTCGACGACTGTGGAAACACCTCGTCTGCGCTACAAATAATCTATATCGAAGCTTCCGTTGTAGTTGGCTGTCCAGAAGATGTAGACGGCGACGGAGCCGTCACCGTAAGCGACCTTCTAGCCATTCTCAGTGAATTCGGTTGCTCAACGGGCTGCCAATACGACATCAACCAAGATGGTCTTGTCGGTGTGGGAGATATTCTTGAAGTCCTTGCGGCTTTCGGCGATGCTTGCTAAAGTTATAGGTTACTCGGTGCAACGAATTTCATTTTAGAGCGTCTTTCCTCTGACTAAATCTGTCATCAAAACTACTGTGATGAAACAATTTTCCTTTCTTTTTGCGACTCTTACTATCGCATTTTCTTCTCTTTCAGCCCAAACTCCTTGCGTTAACGGCATGGCAGCAGGTTACCCTTGCTCAAACGTAGATTTTTTATCATTTACAGCTGGTTCTGCTCTCGGTGGTGGTAATATGAATGATATCTGGGGCTGGACCGACCCTGATTACGGTACTGAATACGTTTTACTAGGAAGGACCTCTGGAACAGCTTTTATCGATATTTCTGATCCAGTAAACCCTCTTTATTTAGGGAATCTACCTGCATCAGGTTCGAATTCTTTATGGAGAGATATTAAGGTGGATGGCAACTATGCGTATATCGTTTCTGAGGCTGGCGGCCACGGGATGCAAATTTTCGACTTAACAAAACTTAGAAATGTCGTTAATCCTCCTGTTACATTCTCCGAAGATGCTCATTACTCAGGCTGGGGAAATGCTCACAACTTGGTAATTAACGAGGCTAGCAATAGGGCTTATGGAGTAGGCACAAACACTTCTAGCGGAGGTCTTCACATTGTAGATATCTCAAATCCTTTAAACCCAGTGATTATGGGTGACTTTGCAGGTGATGGCTACACGCATGATGCACAGGTTGTAAACTACATAGGCCCGGACGCAGATTATGCTGCAGGTTATGAAATTGCTTTTGCTTGTAATGAAAACTCCATTACTGTTATTGATGTTACCGACCCTGGAAACACTGAAGAATTAAGCAGAACGACATACAACTCTCAGTACACTCACCAGGGCTGGCTCACTGAGGATCACAAATATTTCCTAAGTGGTGACGAATTAGACGAGAACTACACCGGGGTAAATACAACTACGTTTATTTGGGATGTGCAAGATTTAAACGCTCCCTTTCTTTTGGGAACATTTGTCTCTAGTACGCCCGCTATTGACCACAATTTATACATCAAAGACAATCTTTGCTATCAATCGAATTACAGAGCCGGATTGCGTATCGCGAACCTAGATAATATCGCGAGTGGTATGATGACTGAAGTGGGGTTCTTTGATGTTTACCCTTCCAGCGATGCTACGGGGTTTAATGGCACATGGTCCAACTACCCTTACTTCGCTTCTGGAGTGGTTGCCGTTTCACACATTGAAGAAGGTCTGTTTTTATTAAGCTTGTCTGGAAATATAAGCGACCTAGGTTGCACGGATCCAGCTGCATGTAACTATTCCCCAGATGCGATTGAAGACAATGGATTGTGTGCAGAAAATGATGCGTGTGGTGTGTGTGGTGGAAACGACTCCTCTTGTTCAGGCTGTACTAATACCATTGCTTGTAACTATGACCCAAGTGCTACGATTGATGATGGTTCTTGTATCATAGGGGGAGTAGAAATTACTTTTACCATTCTTACAGACAACTACCCAGGTGAGACGACTTGGAGTATCGCTGATGCAAGTGGATCGGTAGTGATTACAGGTGGACCATACTCATCATCAGCAACAACATACTCAAGTACAGTTTGTGTGGATGACGGATGCTATGACTTGACAATTAATGACAGTTTCGGTGATGGAATTTGTTGTGGTTACGGAACTGGAAATTATGTGATAACTTCTCAAGGAGAAACACTTGTTAGTGGTGGGGAATTCGCATCAACTGAAACGATTAACTTCTGCATAAGTGGTGGCGAACCTGACGTGCCTGGATGTACAGACTATACAGCTTGTAATTACGACTCGACAGCTACTTTAGATGATGGATCATGCGATTACATTAGCTGCGCTGGATGTACAGACTATACAGCTTGTAACTACGACTCAACAGCTACTTTAGATGATGGAAGTTGCGAATACGAAAGTTGTGCTTGTCCCAACGATGTAAATGGCGATGGATCGATAACTGTGGCTGACCTTCTTATTGTTCTCAGTGAGTTTGGGTGTACTTCAGACTGTACGGCAGATGTTGATGGAGATGGCTCTGTGACAGTAGCCGATGTGCTTTTAATACTAAGTGCGTTTGGAAGCCTCTGTTAATCCATTTTTAATGACTAGATGTCTATTATTTAATTTATTAATAATTGTATCGCTAAGCTCCCAGGCTCAGCTATCACCTACAATAACTTCGTGGGTTATTAATACTGATAATTCAACTGGATACTTCGGGGAGCTGTCGAATGTACAGTCTGTGGATTATACATCAAATTTTGCCTTTATTTCATGTACATGTATCCCGGGGTACGATATAGGCCCATGGGCAGGAAATCCAAATACCCCAGCCAATCAAGATTTCTGTTTTCGAATAACGTTTAATCCCCAAGAGAATACAGGAACATTAATAAATACGCCATTGGGACATATCGGGGTTTGGCGTAATGGTGTGTCAATATTTAATGCAAAAGATGCTACCTCATATAACAATCAAGGAGTATGGTTTCAAGACGCTTACGTATTTGAAGGGAGTTCGTTTGATGCTTGTTTAGGTCATCCTGCTGGAAATGGAGAATATCACCACCATGTAAATCCTACGTGTTTGTACAACGATTCTGATGAAGCAAACCACTCCCCCATTGTCGGTTACGCCTTTGACGGATACCCTATTTATGGAGCTTATGGCTACTCAAACCCATTAGACCCTAATTCTGCTATTGCTAGAATGCAGAGCGGGCAACAGCTTAGGAATATAAGCTCTAGGCAAACACTCGCAGACGGCACTAATTTACCTCCTTATCAATACGGGCCAACTGTTAATTCTCAATATCCCATAGGTAGTTTTATAGAGGATTATGAGTATATAGAAGGGTCTGGAGACTTAGATGAACACAATGGACGGTTCTGTATTACACCCGATTATCCTGAAGGGATCTACTCCTATTTCATCACGATTGATGACTATCTCGATCCTGTTTATCCGTATATCATAGGCCCCACTTACTTCGGAACTGTTGCAACAGGTAATACCGGACCTCAATCCGGACACAATCTAATTCCAAATAATGCAACGAATTATGACCCAGAAACCGATGTCTGTACTGGTGATATTAACGGAGATGGAGCTCTTACAATCGCCGATCTCTTATTAATATTAAGCGATTTCGGATGTACTTCATCTTGTAGCGGAGATATTGACGGAGATGGAATGGTAACCGTTTATGATGCCCTGAGTTTCTTAAGCTTATTCGGAAGTCTTTGCTAAACGAGTGGGTTCAAATTATCCAATCTTATCTAGGTTCTTTTCTCTGACGTGTTGGGCTATAGGGATTGGAGTCCCATCATCGTCTAGTCTAACAAAAATGAGGCGTGTAGTACATACATCCGCCTCCTCATGACTATAAACATTAAACTTCCTAGCGTTTACTTGTACGGTAATACTCTTGTTCCCAATACGCACAATCTCTCCATATATCTTTATGAGATTGTTTTCCTTTACGGGCGATGTGAAAAGAACTTCCTCCATCTTAAGGGTCACCATATTGGGGCAGTGACAAACTTCATTCACAAATGCTACAGCAGACTCATCCACCCAGCTCAGCATAGTTCCTCCAAATAGATTGTTATGCACCCCTAAATCGTGTTTTTTACAAACCTTTGTAGCAAGTAATTTCATGTCTTAGTGATTAATTTTTGTACGCCCATTGTTTTTTATTGGAAGCATCATCTGATAGGCCAAATCATCTGACTTACGATCATCGGTAACATCCAAGCCATAAACAATCTTATCTACATCCCCGTATTCAAACGTACCGAAAATACGGTCCCATATAGAAAAGATATTTCCGAAATTTCTGTCAGTCCATGGCTCCTCGAAGTGGTGATGGAACTTGTGAGTGTTGGGAGAAATGATCACCCAACTTATCGCCTTATCTACGGCTAAGGGCAGTCGGATGTTTGAATGATTGAAGTATGTGAAGGCTATTGTTAGGATTCTGTAAAACAAATAAAATGCCAGTGGTGCTCCCATAATAAAAACCGCAAGAACAGCAAAACTCTCCCTTGTTATAAAATCAAATGGATGTAGTCTCGTTCCGGTTGTAGCATCTACACGAGTGTCGCTGTGGTGAACCAAATGAATCCTCCACAAAGGCTTCACTCTGTGAACTGTAAAATGAGCCAAGTACTGTGAAATTAAATCAAAGGCCATTACCGTCACTAGGAGTTCTACCCACAATGACCATTCAACTTGATTTAATAGACCCCACCCGGTAGCGTCAATCCAGGTAAACAACCCAAGCGTTAGCAATCCAAATATCGCATTTATGATAATTAGAGTTGCTAGAAAAACCAAATTCGTTCTCGTGTGTGCCCAACTTGTATACCCTCCCTTAAATAGAGGTCTTATCATTTCTATTCCAAGAGCTGTAGATAAGCATATAAAAATCCAAACCAATTTATGCCAAGACTGTAATCCCTCAAAAAAAACAATCATATTTTCCATAATGCGAAATTTACAATGAATTAAATTGTAATTTGGTCTCTATGAAAATATTAGTATCGTACATTTTTAATCTGCTTTGCATTTGTAGCTTAATAGCACAGCCTACAATAAGTTGGACAAACCCCACAGAAGTGTCAACTGAAGAGTTTGGAAATAAGTCCGCGCGAATAGGCCTTAACAATTTAGGCAATCCCATCGTTCTTCATGGGAAATCTGGCAATAACGCTGGGCTTTACCTATCTATAATGACGGAAGGGGAATTCGGAACTCCCATCCTTGTTACCCCAGAAACGAATATCTACCTCTCTGAATCCGAAGGGCCACGAATGGCCGTTTCAGGAGACCGTGTTGCTGTTAGTTATCAAATTTCCGGAGAGTGGGCCAGTGGCGCTTATGTCGTTCTTTCTGATGACGGAGGATTGACTTGGGGAACTCCATACCCTCTTGCTCCGAATGCAACACAAGACCATTTCGATCCTGTCGTGGCCTTTGACGGGGACAACAACCCTTGGGTAGGTCTTAAATGGGGAACGAATCCAACTTTTGAAGGAATACACCTTTTCAATAATGCAACAGACTCATTCGACCCGGCAATAAATGGAGGAATTGCTACAGCAGGCCTTGCCGTGTGCGAGTGTTGCCCTTCAAATACATTTTTTCAGGACGGTGTTTATTACAATGTCGTGAGAAATAATTTTAACAATACAAGAGACTTCTGGCTAACCGCTTCACAAGATGGATCCACTTGGACGGATGCAATTGATATTGACCCCACTGACTGGAATATTTCAAGCTGCCCTGCTTCTGGTGCATCATCAACCATTATGGACGACGGGACTCTCGTAAGTTGTTTCATGTCTGCGGTAGATGGAAGTAGGGTATACTGGTCCACTGTAGATATCGCTACTTTAACTTTCCAAGAATCAGGTAGAATTGATCCATTAAACAATTCAACCGAAAATCACCCCTCGATATCTTCAAATGGAGATTGGTTGGTGACTTCATGGGAAAGAAATTCTGGAGGTTACGAGATTATGGTTGCCGTCTCAGATGCTGGTGCAGACGAACTCGAAAATTCGGTCGTAAATATCACCGCTGATTTAAGTGGTCACAAACGCAATCCCGCTGTGAATTTTGATGGTGAGTTTATTCACCTCGTTTATAAAAACACTACTGAGGGAATTGTTAACTATATGAAGGGGGAAATCTCTGGCACTTCTAAAATTGAGGGATTAGAACTTGATGATAGTCCATGGGCAATTTCTATAGATGAACTTGGTTGGACTTTAAGAGGTGAAAATGCCTCATACATTTTATACGACCTGAATGGTCGAGCATTGGAAAGTGGTGCATTCTTTAACGAACTATATATTCCGTACAACAATAAGGCTATGATTTTGCAACTGAGGACTGATAATCAAGTTCAATCCTTCAAACTTATTAGATAGATTTAAGGGCAGGATTCGCCAAATGCCGCTAAGATGCCGTTGAGCAAATCAGAAACCGTCACTGCTCCGTCGCCATCAACGTCCGCCAAGCAGTTAGACATGCACCCGAAATCACTCAAGAAGATGAGTACGTCCCCTACAATAATGAAGCCGTCGTTGTCAAGGTCAGCGGGGCATGTCCCGGGATCGGCGTCACAGCTGAAGCCCGTTGCCCCGTCCCCAAAGAACGACACGGTACGGTCATAGGCGTCTAGCCCGATTTCAATGCCCATCAGACGGCCAGGGACGTCGTCGAAATAGGGATGGATACCCCCGTAGATTCGGCTCAAGCTGCATTCGTCGGAGGCATCTCGGTAGGTGGCCCATTGCAATTCCACGTCAACACTTGGACCGTCTTCAAAGACCAAGAATTCGTTAGCCGGAGCAAGAAAGGTACCCATTCCTCCGGGGAAGTAAGCGTCTCCGGTAAAGGCAGTCAACACTTCCGCTGCAGCACGCGAGTAGGTACTGTGACCGCTCACGTACCCTCCAAATGGGGGGCTGACAAACGAAGGCCGTTGGTATGGTTCCCACACTTCCGCCAGCACCCAACCCACGCCAGCAAATTCCGTGTCGACGTTGTTGATAGCTGAACTTCCTTTCCACGCCCACAGTTTTATTTTTCCCACGTTTTCATCCAAGATTCCAGCCAAATCGTCTCCAGCTTCCACCGTTTCAATAGAGCCGGGAATCAAAGGCAGTCCACCGGGATGGTAATTGTCCGCAGCGGGGTCGGTGCTTTGGCCCAGTTCAGACATGCCGCGGATGGCGGTGATGGGTCGGGACGAGTCGTACCAACCCTTAGCTCCCCAGGATGAGACGGCACAGTCGTGCATGGCGGAACCCAATGCGAGGTACACTTTGACGTCCCATTCGAGGTTGTCCAAGACGTCGCCTTCTCCTTGAAATTGCTTAACGAGTTGCGGGTGATCGTTGACGTAGTTCAAAATGGTGAACCAATGGCCTGGGGGCGTCTCCGAATCGGGCCCGTCTGCCCAAAACTCTGCAAGTACGCGTGCGTAGTCGCCTCGAGGAGCCATGTTGGGTGTATAAGCTGACCCGTTAGAGGGGTTGATGCTATGGCCTGGGCTAGGGGAACCGCCGTTGGTGGCGTCGTACAACGTGGCGTACGTTTCCAATGTCGTGGGGTAGGTGTCACGGTTTCCAATCGAAGCGGGGCTGATGTCCCACATTACCCCATCGGTGGGGTCCAACATGCCGGACCAAAGCGCCACCATGCTGTGGCTGCCCACGTAGATGTCGGATGTGCCCAACCCGTTCATAGCGTGCAAGGCGGGTTCGCCCGGATCGTGATACACCTTGTATTCAAACCCGTTACGCGTGTACGATGTGAGGTCCGCGTCGGTCAAGGCCCACGATGTTACCTGCCCCCATTCTGGAGAGAGAAAATCGGGGGTTTCGCCAGGGATGGTGTTGCCGCTTTGATCTATGAACAAGTCAAGGGTGAGCGGCTGCCAACGGTTCAAATCCAGCACCGTCGCGTTTCCTGGTAAATCCACAATGAGGGGCGGGTTGATGGGCGTATAGGACGTGTTAGCGTATTGGTTTTGTTCGTTGGCCCCGTCTTGAAGACCAAACGCGATCAGTTGCGACGCCAAGTAATTGCCCAGGGCTCGTCCATCGCCTGAACTGTAGTCCGTGCTGTTGAAATTAACGTCGTAGCCCAACGTCTCCATGTGCACATCGTAGCCCGTCATTAACTCATCGGCTTGCGGAGCGTTGACAAACCGGTGCTGAAGCAGCCGGTACATTCCAAACGCGATTACCTCGTCCCGCGCAATGACTATGTCTGTGGATGGGATGAATCCGTCAAACGGCGCTTGGAATCCTGCGTAATCCTGCCCCAGAAATGCAGGGCAAGCGGAGGGCTCCATGACGGCCCAAGCGTCCCACATCAGCATGGAGCTGTGCCAGAGGTTGCGTGCGTGCACCGTGGGGCGTGCGAAGTCACCTCTGATGCTCTCAAGGAGCATTTCGTTCCATTGGCGCGCCATACTGTTGTCGGTGCTTATTACGGGGTAGTCCACCTCTTCAGTGCAATCGGGACTGGGGTTGGTAGGGCACACGTCGCACGCATCTGGAATTCCGTCCAAGTCGTAATCCGCGGATGTGGCTACGAGGGCACAATTGTTAGACATGATAACATCGTACCCGTTGCATTTGCCACTGAGGATGTCAGTGAGACCATCATTGTTGATATCCAAAAGCGCTACGTCGTAGCTGTTGGTGACCCATTCGAAGTTGGTGTTGCCGTAAGGATCGTTGAAGGTGCCGTTGACGTTTTCATAGATGGCGATGCGTCGGCTGCTGTTGCACGGCGGAATGTCCACATCTACATCGGAGACCACCACATCATAATCTCCATCTAGGTCCAAATCGGCGGCATGTACGTTACCCCCAAATCCACTCGTAGAGCTGAACCCGAGGTTGATGGTGTTGAAGCCCAAACTCACATCAGCAGTATGAGATGTCGCCGTCAATAATTTGTCGCTATTGTCGTCCACGACGTATACATCGAGCAGTCCGTCGCCATTGAAATCCGCGATTTCAAACATGTACGGAGATGAGCTAGGCACGAAGTTTTGCCAGGAGTTGAAGTTGCCTGTCCCATCGTTGAACAGGACGATGACGCCTCTCGCATTCCATGGCGAAACGTCGTAGAGTGTCGTGTTTTTGATCAAATCCAAATCGCCGTCGCCGTCCATGTCGTGAATTTGACCAGCCGTCCCAAAAGCGCTGTTGCGTAAGTTGCCCATTCTCGCCTCACCATCGTCGATGAAATGCCCCGTTCCGTCATTGATCAACAAGAAATCTTTGGCGGTGCCTCCTCCGCTGTTCACTCGGTAGTTTACGAAGTACAAGTCTTCCGCACCGTTGCCTGTCAAATCACCCGACCACACAGCGCAAATTAGAGGGTCATCCGAGATCAACGTCGGAAACCTCGAAGCGCTTTCGTCAGCAAGTCCCAACCAGTTTCCCAAGCCATCTTCACCTAAATTCATGTACAACATAGGCTGTTGGCTGAAGGTGTTGACAATGACCACATCATCCCACGAGTCGCCGTCCACGTCAACGATATAGACGTCACGTGCAAAACTGGGGTTGGAGATAAATTCTGGCGCTAGCTCTATCGTCATATCCACGAGCACGCCTTGCTGATTGATAAGCAGTAGGTCGGATTTAGGGGGTTCGGAGGATGCAGAAAACGGCTCTTTCCGAACCACAATCACGTCCGTCCACCCGTCTTTGTTCAAGTCCGCTGGCCACAAATCCTTTTCTTCTTCGTCACTGTTCGCCACGGTGAATAAGTCCATCCGGCTTTCGGTTTGGATGTCCCATTCCAGCCATTGGGCTAGCGCGTTAGGCATCCCAAAGACGGTCAAAATACAAACAAGTATGAGAACAGGCCTTTTCATGTGACTACATTAAGACGCATAAATTTAATATGAGTTGCTTGTATGCACAATTTTCAAAGCCTCAAACGAGTAAAGTCCAACGGGTGAATAAAATATGTATTATTGCAAAATGATAAACTTTACTTTGATCACTGGTGCAAGCAGTGGTATAGGCCTGGAAATGGCTAACGTCTGTGCTGAAAAGGGCATGAATCTATTGCTTATTTCATTGCCAAAGGAAGACTTAGAGGCTAAATCAATCTCAATCTCAACTAAGTACAAGATCAAAGCTGAATATTTCGAATGTGACCTTACAGAAATTAGTGACATTAATAGTTTGGTTAAGTGGGTTGAAGAGAATGGGTTTAATGTAAACTTCTTAATCAATAATGCTGGCTTTGGTGGAACGATGTCATTTGATGAAATGGGGGAAGAGTACATTAATAAAATGATCGACCTAAACATCAAGGCTACTACGCATGTCATGAATAAGTTTCTGCCCCATCTTAAATCAAATTCACCCTCTAGAATTTTAAACGTAAGCAGTATTATTTCCAATCTAGTTGCACCCTACAAATCATTATACGCTGCAACAAAGACGTATGTAATAAATATTAGTTTAAGTCTTGCATATGAACTTAGAGAACAGGGCATTTCTGTCAGTGTACTCCTACCGGGAGCTACTCCCACAAACAAAGTTGTATCGAACCAAATAAAACAAGGGGCTTATGCTGCAAGAGCTACTGTTATGAGTGCGAATGAAGTTGCTAGAATAGCTATTGACAAAACATTAAAAGGAAAGATAATTATTACTACGGGTACAAGAAATGGATTAATTAGAAAACTGATATCAGCTCTACCGCATAGGCTCTCCGCATTACTCGCAATTAACCAATACAAAAAGCAAAAGAGCAACGATGAACTCAACAGGAATTGATATAGTATGGATGGAAGGCGATATGATCATAGCCTTACCTATGATTCTGTGCCTTATTGGATTTGCAACATTTTGGTTTGTTTCAAAAGCAACCAAAATCAATGATGGATCAATAAAAAATGTTTTGTTAACGAAGTATTGGGGGCTATGCACAATGGGCATTATACCCGCAGTAATCACACTACAACTAATGCCTCAGTACGCACTTGCAGACTATGGACTCACATACAACTCTGACTCTACAATGAATTCTCTTGTAGCGATCTTGATTCTTGCTGCGCTAATAATGCCTCTTGTGTTTATAATAGCCAAAAAACCATCTCACCAAGTAAATTACCCTCAAATTAGAGAGAAAAACTGGACCAGGAGTTTGGTGTTGAAAAACTGCTTGGGTTGGTCAGCCTATCTGTTGGGTTATGAGTTTCTTTTTAGAGGAATCTTATTGTTCCCGTTGGTAGATGCTATTGGGGTTTGGCCTGCTATTGCTATAAACACCGCGATGTATTCTGCGACGCACATCCCTAAAGGCTTAGATGATACGATATGTGCGGCCTTTTTCGGGGTCGTACTGTGCTTAATCACATTAATGACTGGAACTCTTTGGGTAGCTGTTTTTGTCCACATCGTAATATCTTTAACAAATAGCTTTTCTTCAATATACCACAATCCTGAAATGAAGTTTGTAAAATGAATATTTTCATTACAGGAGGTACAGGATATATAGGCGCTCACCTTATCAAGGAATTAATCTCGAACGGTCATAAGATTCATGCTTTGGTTAGGGATATTGAAAAGGCTGCTCCACTTCCAAAAGAGGGACTTCTCCTTTTCAAAGGAGATCTCAGTGACAAAGAGAGCATCAAAGAAGCAATGAAAGGATGTGACCAAGTCTATCACATGGCAGGCACCACTTCAGTATGGGAAAAGGATCGTTCTAAATATTACACCATAAATGTTAAAGGAACGAGGAACATTATGGACGCTGCTCTTGAACATAAGGTAAAGAGAGTCGTGTTCACTTCTACTGCTGGAGTACTAGGCCCATCATATGGTGGTATCGTTACCGAGTTAAAATGCAGAAATCTTGATTTTCTCATCGAATATGAGTCATCTAAAGCAATGGCTGAGTCTCTTGTCAAGAGTTATGTTCTTGAAAAAGGTCTAGATGCTGTAATTGTCTCTCCAACTAGAGTTTTTGGGCCTGTATTATGTGGGGAACCGGCCTCTATAACTAAATTAATCTCTAAATACACAAAAGGTAAGTGGAGAATCATTCCTGGTGATGGTTCAAAAATAGGTAACTACGTTTTCGTTGATGATGTTGTTAAAGGTCAAATACTTGCAATGGCAAATGGGGTTAAGGGAGGAACCTACATTTTAGGCGGAGAAAACCACAGTTACAACGCGTTCTTCAAAATACTGAAAGAGGAATCCGGTATTGATTATCACCTCATAAAAACGAATGTTGGCTTACAATTGATTTTTGCACATTTAAATGAGTTATACGCGATACTTAGGAATAAAAAACCGGCAATTACAACAAAATGGGTTCACCGTTGCAATTACGATTGGGAGGTGAGCCCAAACAAAGCTGTTGAAGAACTACAATTAAAAATCACACCACTCAGAGAGGGTATTAAAAAAACTTTAAAAAGCTTGTGAAGCCGAGCTTTTTAGATTGGGATTTGGAGCAGTTGATCAAGTTTCATCGGGAAGAACTCAAAAGATAAATGAGTTGTGATGTACATTGAAGTTTAACTTCAATATTATGAATAAAGATAAATTAGAAAAAGTAACTGTTATATGTTTCTCATTACTAGGAATAATAAACATTATTTATGTAATAATCTGCATGCTTAAAAGGTTTGACAACTTTGACAGCACTATTTTCCCTATATATTTTGTATTAATAACGACCACATCCTATTGGTCTAAAGAGAATATATTAAAAAACAAATTTGTTCAATATCCTCTTATAATTATGTGGATTTTGTTTTTAATCTTTTTAGGAAACACTTATCTAGTATAATCACACGACTAATCAGATACTCTTTCATAATCTACGATGATGGTTCTGAAGAGAAGAGCTTTGTAGTAGAGTAATCTTAAATCGATATTATGAATAATTGTAAAAACTGCAAAACAGAAGTAAACCAAAATTATTGTCCAAATTGTGGTATTCCAATTACGTTGCCTAGAATTAACGGGCGATATATTTTCAAGGAAATTACTAGTGTATTGAATTTTGACAAAGGAATACTCTTTACAGTTAAAGAGCTATTGATAAGACCTGGCCAAAACGTAAAACATTTCATTCATGAAGATAGGAATAGATTTGTAAAACCGCTAATCTTTATCATAATCTGTTCACTGATTTATTCGGTGGCTCAACATTTACTACACTTTGAAGACGGGTATATTGATTACGGAGAGCTTGAAGAGTCAGCAGTAGCAAGAATTTTCGTTTGGATTCAAGCAAATTATGGTTATGCGAATATTATAATGGCAATTGTTATTGCGATGTGGATTAAACTTTTCTTTAGAAAGTATAATTACAATTTTTTCGAAATTCTAATCTTATTGTGTTTTGTGATGGGGGTAGGTATGTTGATATATACGTTATTTGGAATAGTAGAAAGTGCTACTAAAATAAGTGTACTACATTTTGGAGGAATTATTGGATTAGGATATGCTTCTTGGGCAATTGGACGATTCTTTGACAAAAACAAAAAAGTAAACTATTTGAAAGGACTTTTATCTTATCTGTTGGGTATGATAACTTTCTGGATTTTTGCAGCAATTTTAGGGGTTGGAGTTGATTTGATACAAAAAATGTAGTGAATTAGAACTATCTTGTTTCAATAAAAACACATGAGAGATTTTTATTTTTCAGTCCATTTTGCAAAGATATAATTACCCACTCATTGAATGGGTATGTTTTTGGTAGAGCTGAGAGGACGAAGGTCGAACGAGTTTGATAGGGCTTTGAAAAAGCTTATCAAATTTCAACGCGAAAATTTCAACAGGTGAGTTTAACTTATCGTTTATCCCGTAATATGATAGCCCCCATCAACATGCCTTATTTCTCCTGTAATCTTAAGGTCTGGTCTAAATAAATGAACGATCTCATACGCAAGATCCATCGGTCTGGCATTTCCCAGAGGACTCATTGTGTTGGAAGTCTCAACATCTTTAATTTCTAAGGTTGCGTTTCCTGCTTTGCTTCCCATATAGGGCGAAAACCGAACAACATTGACGCGGATGTTATGTGATCTCCCCAGTTCATCCGCTAACTCTATTGTAATTCTTTCTAAAGCAGCCTTAGCAATGCTGATATTTCTATAAGGGTGGAAAGTAACTTTAGCTGCTGCGATATAACTCAATGAGCATATCGAAGCTCCTATTTGCAGTACATTATGCTTCAACAAATAGTGAGAAAGCCGAATAAGAGAATAGGCAGAAACATCCATGGTATCGCAAAACTCTTCTTTCGTAACATCCAATAAAGGTTTTACCTTTTTATGACGGATGGTTTTGTCCATAGCAATTGCGTGAAGGAACCCATTCAATTTGATTTTTCTTTCTGAAAGCATGCGTGAAAAATAATCTATGTTTTCGTCCAGAGTTACGTCCAGAATTTCTACAGAGGCATCTCCTAATTCCTCATGTACTGACTGTTTAAAATCTTGAAAGTTCTTTTCAAGAAACGCTTTTGCTTTATCTGATAAATTTAAATGGTATGGGCTTACACCTAATCCAGTGCAGATTACTTTGCCACCTTGCCTAATAATTTCTTTTGCTACAGACATTGCAAGAGAATGCTTGTCGGCTATACCTGTGATTAAGAATGTTGAATTAGAAAACATATTGAATGTGTTTAAAAAGAATAAAAAATTGACTTAATACTTATACAACGCCGTCCCCCAAGTCCAGCCGGCCCCCACTGCGGCAAACAACAATAGATCCCCCTTTTCTAATTCGTTATTTTTAAAGGTTTCATCTAGAATTATTGGAATTGTTCCACCTGAAGTATTAGCGTACCTATCCATGTTAGTTTTCACCTTTTCAAAGGGCATGTTTACACGTTTTGCGATTTCTTGTAGAATTTTAATACTTGGTTGATGAGGTAAGAGGAATTTGATTTCATCGATCGTACGATTGTTATTGGTCAATATTTCAGAAATACATTTCGGCACCACTTCAATAGCGGTTTTGTATACTTCATGTCCGTTCATTTGAAAAAAATGCTGTCCCTTGTCAATACTCTCTTGCGTGGTAGGTGTTTCAGACCCACCTGCCGGAATGGTAAAGTGTTCCTTTCCCGTGCCGTCAGTGTGTAATATAAAATCGAGGAACCCCTTATCTTCTGTGGTATCTGAAAGCAAAATAGCACCTGCACCATCACCAAAAAATACTGCATCTCTTCTGGACCAATCCGTAATATTGGAAAAAGTGTCTGCGCCAATTACAAGAACATTCTTATACATACCTGATTTTATAAACTGCACTCCTGTTGCAGTGGCAAATAAGGCGCCCGAACACACTGCAGAAATATCGAAGGCGACAGCATTTTTAGCGGCGAGTTTTTCTTGTACGAAACACGCACAAGAAGGAGCCAGTCTATCTGCCGTTGCGGTCGCCAATATAATAAGGTCAATTTCTCCAGGAAGTATGCCGGCATCCTCAATAGCTGCTAAGCCTGCTTTATAGGCCAGATCGCTGGTGGTTTCACCTACAGAAATTCTACGCTCTTTGATTCCAAGATTTTCATAGATCCATTTATCTGAAGAACCGACGTTTTGAAAAAAATCGTTTTTAACAATGTTCTTCGGAGCATAAGAACCTGTTCCGCGTATAAAAGCATTTGTCATGAGTGAATTTTGTTTTTTGTTTTCTTAAAATCTTAATTATTACCAAATTCGATTCGTTATTTAAGCTGAATTTCTGCTTGCATTTATGTTTCCGTATAACGATCGTTCAACTATTTTTTGGTAATTCTTTATATGGCTAGAATCTTGTTCAATTTTCTGCAAAGCGTATTGTTGAGTAACCAGCAATGGTAAAACAATACTTTCTCTTATCTCAATTGATTTTCGGGATATATATTCTTCCTCCATTAGAATGCTGTACTCGGAAATGAGTAATGTCATTTCTTTTGAACATTTGTACTCTTCCAATAAGATGTTCCAGAAATCTTTGTATTCTTCATCTTCGGCAAGATATCCGGTTAGTTCAAAATTACATTTGAATAAAGCCATCATGCTGTTTAGGATTAATGCTTTAAAGAAAGGGGTTTCTTTAAAGCATTTTTTCAAATCCTCCAGTTTGCCTTCATTTACCATTGCTTGTATAGCTGTTCCAATTCCGAAATAGCCCGGAACGTTTTGCTTCAACTGACTCCATGAACCGACAAAAGAAATTGCCCTCAAGTCCTTTAATTCTAGTTTTTTTTCATTTCCTCTTTTTGATGGCCTGCTACCAATATTTGCTTTGCTATAATACTTCAGCGTACTTTTATTCTCCAGGTATGGAATAAACATTTTGTGGTTTTTAAGCGCTGTGTATTTTTCAAAACTTGAAAGTGCTAACTCCTCAATAATTTGCCTTGATTCATTAGAAATGGAGTTTTCCTTTTCCAATAAACTATTGGATAAGCCAGCCGTAAGCATCTGCTCACAATTATAGATAAATTTCTCTCGAGTCCCATATGTGCTGGTAATAGTCTGACCTTGAATGGTTAATTGTATCGCGTGATTGGCAATTATTTTACTTTGGGAGGCATAGAAACGATGTGTCTTACCGCCACCTCGCGAAGGGGGGCCACCCCGGCCATCAAAAAATATTGCCTTGATATTGTATTCATCACAAACACCGGACAAGTTTTCTTTTGTTTTGAAGATTGACCAATTTGCTTGCAAATACCCACCATCTTTTGTGCCGTCTGAAAAACCAAGCATAACGGTTTGAATATTCTGCCGATGACTTATGTGATCTCTGTATTCAGGGATGTCAAACAGTTCCTTCATAATTAATCCGGAGTTCGCCATACCTTCCATCGACTCAAACAACGGAATTATATCAATCGGTATCTCCCCTTTTTCCCAACAGCACCACCTTAGTAGGCTGAAGACAAATAAGACGGAGAAAATATCTTCAGAATTACTGATGATATATCTGTTACATCCCTCTTCGCCATTTTTACTCTGGATTTTGCTCAATTGTGCCATTGTCCGAATGGTGTCTTTTACAAGAACCTCTTCAAACTGATCAGCATGAACGCAGATTTCTTTTTGGAGAAGAATCGAAATCAAGTCATCCCTATGAAGCTCATCAAGGCTGTTTGTGATTAGATTTTCCTTTTTAAGGATTTCTTCAATGGCTTGTTTGTGTACAACATGGTTTTGCCTAATGTCAAGCGTAGCAAAATGTGTCTTGAATATTTTGACTTTATCAATTAGGCTTTCCAGCTCTTCGAGGTATAAGCCATTGTAATTATTTATGAGGGAATCTTTTATGCTATACAGAGGGTTTACGATCTCTTCAAATTGCATAATTTTTGTTGGATCGAACATCGTAACGTAAAGCTGGGCTCGCAATTTTGCAACGGTATCTTCTACTTTCCTGAAGGTGAGCTTCTTCTCTAAAATTTTAACATCTCGGTAATAACATTTCATTAAGTTCATGCGCAATTCATCAGCCACATTATTCGTTACTTCGGATGTTACAAAGGGATTGCCATCACGATCGCCACCCGGCCAAAATCCAAACTGAATGATATTTGGATTATCAAAACTGCTGTTCTTAAGATTCTTTTTGATATTGGAATACAGCTCAATTACGGCATCATAATATACATTTCGAAGGAAATAAATGATATTTTTTGCTTCAATAAAAGGCGTAGGTTTTGTTGGGTTTATTAGGGATGTTAATCCCAATTGTTGTAAAGTGAGGTCTATTTTATTGATATCATTTTTTGTAATTAATAATTTTAACTGAGCGATAATATCCAATACCGATGGAGGGTAGAATTGAGTGGGGTGAGCTGTAAATACAAGTCGTGTGCTATAAGAAGACAGTTTATCTACCGTATCTCCATCTTTTTTAGTCTCCAACAGATGGATGTAATCTTTGAGAGTCAAATTACTAAATAGTGTTTGAAGTTGATTAAATGCTGCATCTTCAACACTATCATAAAGAACTATTTGTCTCTCAACATACTGAATAACGCGAAACATAAAGTCAATTTTTTCTTGTTCCGATTTTATATTTTTATGAGTGCTGAAAAATGAATCCAGAATTTCAAGTGGATCGTTTCCAGCTTCAAGCCCTAGTCTGCATGCATTCTGCAATAAAGGAATCAGCACGCCAATATTACTGATATTCGGATAAGGAAGGCCTAAGAGCAGGCTGTTATAAACGTTGAACTTATTGGCTATCAGTTTTTCGAATTCTTTTTCTTTTAGTTGATTTTTTATCACTGGAATTTGTTCGTTCTAGATTGTGCCTAACGGTTTGTTAAACGGCGGCTCAATGGTATTTAGGTTTTGTTGTGGAACTGTTAATATTTTCATTCTACCTGCTCCCCATGCTGACTCAAGTCCAGACCCATTTCCTCTTGATCTTTTCTTACTCTCATGGGCAGCAACAAATCCACCAACATATAGAGAGCATAACTACCTCCAAAGCAGAAAACAGTGGTGATCAGCAATACCAGTAAATGATAAAGAAATGTTGAAGTCTCACCATAGACTAGCCCAACTCCAGAAGCAAATACTGCAGTGAGCAACATTCCCACAATGCCGCCAATACCATGAGTTGGAAAAACATCCAACGTATCATCAATACCTGATTTATTTTTTAAATTAATAGCCCAGTTAGAAATAATCGAAGCTATAAATCCTATGAACATAGACTGACCTATGTTTACAAAACCAGCTGCTGGTGTTATAGCTACCAGTCCAACTACTGCACCAATACATGCACCTACGGCAGACATTTTGCGTCCGAGCATTCTTTCATAGAATATCCAAGTTATCATAGCAGTTGCCGAAGCAATGTTTGTATTTGCAAATGCAATTACTGCAGTTGAATTGGCTCCCAAAGCCGATCCTGCATTGAATCCAAACCACCCAAACCAAAGTAATCCAGTACCCAATATTACATATGGCACATTCGCGGTATGTTGAATAATCAACTTTCTACTTCCAAGAAATACAGCTCCTGCCAAGGCTGCGAAACCTGCAGACATATGAACTACCGTACCTCCAGCAAAATCTAATACACCCCAATTTCTAAAAAGGCCATCTGGATGCCAAGTCATATGTGCAAGCGGACAGTAAATAAAGATACTGAACAGTACCATGAAAAAGATATAACTTCTGAAACGCACACGGCCTGCAAAACTACCTGTAATCAACGCAGGGGTTATAATCGCAAATTTTAACTGGAAAAGCGCAAAAAGCAAGAAGGGAATAGTAGAAGAAAAAGCAGGATTTGGTTCGGAGCCTACATGGTTAAAGGCAAAATAGGTAAAGGGATTGCCAATAACACCTCCAAAGCTATCTCCAAAGGCCAAGCTGAATCCTACCGTTACCCAAAGAACACTGATTACACCAAGAGCTATAAAACTTTGAAGCATTGTGGAGATAATATTTTTTTTATTTATCATCCCGCCATAGAAGAACGATAGTCCTGGAGTCATCAACAATACAAATGCACTAGCGACTAACATCCACGCAGTATCTCCAGAATCTATCGCAGAGGATAATTCTTCGTAATGACTTGCTGTGTAGGCACAAATGACAACCAAAATAGTTAAGATGATGAAATTTAATTTTTTACCCATTATTTTTTACTTTTAATTTAAATGCGCCACAACACCCCGCTAAACAACAATGGTATATATCGGCTAATATAACTATTTTACTGATGCCCTCTATTTACAGATACTAGCACAAATTATCCTATCGAGTGGACTTGTTATTTTTACGCAGAGAGGTTCAGAAATTTGAGTGTATTTCCTAGTTATTGTTAAGGAGTAGTGTCCCAACGTCCCGTTTAGTATCCCCGACAGGAATACCGTCGCGCTCGCTTCGCTCGGCTCGGTGTTCAAGTCTGGCATTCACAGGGAACTGAGAGGGCTTAGGTCGAACGTGTTTGATGAGGATTTAGTCTCAATAATGAGAATGAGCACTTAACACATAAACAGTGATTACTTCTTCTTTAATGGAATATATTAACCTGTGCTTTTTATCAATCCTACGCGAGTACAAACCTTGCAAATCATGTTTTAACATTTCTGGCTGTCCAGCTCCTGAAGTTGGATGTTCCATTAACTCATTAAGTAGTTTTTCAATCTTCTTTAATATTCCTTTATCACCTGACTTTTTATGTTTATTAATGTCTTCTATGGCGATTTTTGAAAACTCTAACGCGTATCTCATAAACCTAGTAGATCACGTATTTGTTTAGACGTAGATAATTTCTTTACAGATCCGCTTTCAACTTGCAAAATACTTTCTTTAAGACGTTCTAACATCTCGGCTGTAAAATACATGTCATCTTCACTAATAGGAGAAATGGAATATGATTTGTTTTTTCCTCTTTGAACAATCACACGCAATCCATTATCAACTTTTTCGAAGTATTCTTTTTGATGTTCTCTAAACTCTCTGCTGCTGATGACTATCATGATTTTAACATTTTGTGTACCATTATGGTACAAATATACGCTATATTTAGGTTAGTTCATGATATCCGCTTTGTTATTATATATTACTCAACTTCTACATCTTTAAACATGTTTATTTGAATATTGAAGGGAAAGTCCGTTGTGAAAAATCGCTTAAAGTTAACTTTAGTAGAGCTGACAGGACAAAGGTCGAACGAGTTTGAAAATGATTTGCTGGGAATTATAGAGGTTAAACTGGACACATCATCACTACTTGTCCAATTTTTGCGAAAAAGTGAACATGTTGTGGGGTTTTATAGATAAATGGACATATCTTGTGGTCATGTTCAATTATCACGGGAAAATGGACACATCATGTTTGACAGAATAAAACCATATAATGAACTGCCTTCACTTCCAATTGCGGATGATGTCATTGACAAAGCCATATTAATAAAATGGGGCCTTGCTTCACGAGCACTTGCAGAATTGAACAAGAATATTTTGCGAATTCCTAATCCAACAATGTTGGTTAATACGATAGCACTTCAAGAAGCTCAAAGCTCTACTGCTATAGAAAATATATTTACAACTGAAGATGAGTTATATAAAGCAGTTTCTGACGCTGTAAAAGAGCAGTCTGCAAACCCCTCCACAAAAGAAGTTTTAAGATATAGAGAGGCGCTTTGGGAAGGATTTAAAGGAATACAAGAAAACGGTGTTATTGATAAAGAACTCATTATTCGTATTTATCAAAAGGTTAAGAACACAAATCAAGAAATTAGATCTCCCCAAGCCCAGATAGTTATCAAAAGAGGCCAAAGTGAACTGCGACCGGGCGAAATCGTTTATACTCCACCTAGAGGAGAGGGAATTGTTGAGCAAAAACTTGAAAATCTAATAGATTATTTAAACAATGACATGAATACCGATCCACTATTAAAGATGGTTATTGCTCATTATCAATTTGAGGCTATTCACCCCTTCTCAGACGGAAATGGGAGAACTGGTCGAATACTTAATCTACTATATTTAGTAAGTCAAGGATTAATTTCTCATCCTGTGTTATACTTGAGTAAGTACATCATTGATCACAAAGATGACTATTACTATTCGCTATCTGCGGTTACTCAACAAAACTCTTGGGGTAGCTGGATAGAGTATATGCTAGAGGCCGTTCTACAAACCTCTAAGCAAACAAACCAAAAGATCGATGATATCTTAAGTCAAATGAATGCCACATATGAATTTGTAAATCCTAAATTAAAATGGTACTCAAAGGAATTAAATCAGGCTTTATTTTCTCAACCATATATAAAACAAAAAACCATCGGAGTGGCTACAGGCATTAAGTCTAGGACAACTCTATCCAAATATGTTAAAGAACTGATTCAATTGGGAGTTCTATCATCAAAAGATGATGGAAAAGAGGTGTTTTATATCAATAATGATTTGCTTAGAATATTAGAGGGGTAATCTTTAGAAAGGTCTAAAAGTTATCTTAAAAGATAACTTTAGTAGAGCTAACAGGAGAAAGGTCGAACTATTTTGATGGGGATTTGAGTTCAGCTATCAAACATTTAGATGTGAGTGATTAAACTAAGAGGAATCTGCTAATCCACATATTATTTTGAAATATGCTTCCGATAGTCTTAGTCTACGATAAACTTCTTCTCTACTGAACCATCTTCGTAGATATGGAAGAGGATTTGGTTAGTTGTGTGATTGACTTCTCTTCCTAATTGATCGATTATTCTCAACACTTTTTTCACCCCAGATGATTCATTATTAATTGAGCTCGTGTTTTGATAGATGCGGATTTCGTTTACTCCACTCTCACAACCAGAAATGGCCAACTCGGTACACGACGCTTGTGAAAGATTTTCCATGATTAAGGTTTCAGAAACACTACTAAGACTGTTCCCTTTACTACTTATTATTCCGGTATTATCCATTAAAAAAGCTTGTGTGCAATAAAAGCCGCAATAATCGACAATGTCCACCTCCACCTTCTGAATATCTTGCAAACTGGATAAGTCAACAGTAAGTCGAGAAGGGTACAGCATAATAGACATCTCTACTCCCATATCCGGGGGATTTGATGTGAATAAACAAAGATCGGGGACACAATCGACAGTCGCAGTACTTACAAAACTCAGATCTAAGTTTTGCTCTGTCCAGATTTCATTGCACATAATAGCCTCAGGGACATTGTTCAGGGTTAGTGTTACTGTTTGACCACACAAACTCACACTAATCAAAAAAGCTAAAGCAGTAAATAGAAGTCTCATGTCTGTGATTTTAAGCTCGCAATTTACATCAAAATTCGGGGGCCAAATCGGGGGCCAAAATATAATTTTACTCCACCCATTTTTTCACAAAACCTTGTAGTCATGTCTTTAGTAATCTAAAAGTAGCCCTTGTTGAAAAAGGTCAAAAAGTTATCTTAAAAGATAACTTTAGTAGAGCTAACAGGAGAAAGGTCGAACGAGTTTGATGGTGATTTACGTAGAATACTAAAGGCTAATTGAATTGTAAAAATATTGATTCGCTTTAACGCACGGCTCGTGATTTGCCAACGCGCGACTGCGTCGCTATAATTTAAAATTTTTAATCCCGGACGCAACGAGCTGAGTAGCCGATGTAACGAACGTAGTCGCCTCGGCCGACACTGTCGATGTAGATACCCAGTACACGTTTCCAAGAGTAGGAACCGGACTCTGAAGCAGACCACCAGTAGCCGTTGATCCCATTGTGGCTGAAACCACCGGAGTAGCGGTAGCCGCCTGGTAAACCAGTCCACCCGCTTGAATTGGTAGCACCTGTATTTGGCGTATTCCAATGGTCATAACCAGCTTCTTTCATCTTTCCTCCGGCTACACCTTCTCCGCCTAAATAGTCTGTTAGCTCGGTAAACTCTCCATCTGATGGGATATGCCATCCGCTTGGACAAATGCCTGCTGTCATAACTGCAGGCCAGTTGTATAGAACTCCGTAAGTCTCGTAGTTCTCTGTTGCTTTAGCGGCTGCTACATCTGTACCTTCGTAACCGTACACATAGTAGTAAGGGGAAGTCGTATTCCCATCACTTGAAGGCGACACCTCAGGCAAGTAACGGCAGTTCTCACTAAACCAACACTGGTCTCCGATTTCCACTGTAGAGTAGTTGTAATCTTGATGTGCAATAGTCTCCCCACAAACAAATTCAGGAGCCAAAGGCCATTCATTACCATAGTAGGTTAAGAACACAATAATATCGGCAGCGCCAATTATACTGTCATTGTTAAAATCAGGGCCTAAACAGTCAACTTGAGCTGTGAGAGACAGAGTAAAGACACATAACAAAGAAGTAAGTAAATATCTCATAGTTTAAGTTTTTAATCCAGCAAGCAACGAACAGAATAAGCGCTAAATTGACTTTGACTACTTCTGCCTACGTCAGAATTGTTATAGCTCAAGGTTCGGAACCAAGCGTAATAACTACCCTGAGCAGAAGAACTCCAGAACGTACTGTAAACATTTATGCTTGTGAAATCCCCAAAAGAATTACGGTTACCTCCTGGAATACCTGTGAAGCCGCTTGAATTTGAGCCGTTACCGCTACTTCCATTATAGTCATTCCACCCAGTTGTTGATTTCATAGCATTTCCAGCTACAGATACACCGCCAAGATAATCTGTTAGTGGAGTGAATTCTCCATCAGATGGCACATGCCAGCCTGAAGGGCAGAGACCTTCTGTAATAGCTGCTGGCCAGTTATACAGAACACCATAAGTAGAGTAGTTAGATGTCGATTGAGCAGTTGTTACATCTGTGCCCTGATAGTCATAAACGTAGTAATAAGGTTCAGAGTCTGAACCTTCAATAGAAGGTGAAACTGAAGGAAGGTAGCGGCAGTTTTCAGAGAACCAACACTGGTTGCCTATCTCAACTGTAGAGTATGCGTACCCTTGATGTCCGATTTGGTCTCCACAATCAAAGTCACAAACCCCATCTTCATCAGCATCCTCAATGCAAAATCCGCCACAAACACCTATGACGTCAAAGTATTCACATATCTCAGAAGGATTAGCAGAATAATTACAAGCCTCTAAATCAAGACAATCATCTTCGCTATCCCATACTCCATCTGAGTCAGCATCTGTATCTCCAAAATACCCCAGCATAGCAAGGAAATCGTTTACAGCTACATTTCCGTCATTATCATAGTCAAAGACATTAGGACAAGACTCTTGAGCTGTGAGAGACAGCGTCAAGACACATAACAAAGAAGTAAGTAAACATCTCATAGTAGGAGTTTTAAGACTTACAAGATACGGCTATTCAGATTTATGTTACTTCCCTAGTAGAGAAGACAAGGCATTATGGCCAAACGAGTTTGAAAAAGACCTCAAAAAAATCCTAGAACCCAAAAATGAGAATTGAACCTTGAAGAAGGTCTAAAAGTTATTATATATAATAACTTTAGTACCCCTAACGCTACCTACCTCGAACTCTTTTTATGAAAATGTAGATGAACTCTACTCTTTAAAGGAGACGCTTATACAGCAAGGTATATTGAGCGGTGAGGGCAATGGTTTAGCGTTAG
>Ga0114993_10000592_pt1 | contig 41696 bp, 29 predicted proteins | sample ArcticOcean_MG_C_FD_87042 | JGI IMG/M metagenome (GOLD analysis project Ga0114993, IMG submission 87042) | Marine microbial communities from western Arctic Ocean - ArcticOcean_MG_CB2_150 | ecosystem: Environmental > Aquatic > Marine > Oceanic | place: Arctic Ocean: Canada Basin | collected...
CGTCGACCCCGTCGTTGTGGGTGACGGAAGTACCCCCCTTATGATCGCCGCCGTACGAGGTGCCGAAAAGATCCACGTTCACGAACTTCAGGTAGTTTACGTTACCACCAGCCGCATTGTCGAAGACCGTCCCGTTAGTGACTGTAAGCGTCAACTGCGTGTCGGGCCCCACGATCAGCCGGGAACCCCAACTCAGAGCCGAATCCCCCGACGTCTCCGGCAACTTAACCGCAGTCCCGTCATGATCGATTTTCACGCTGGTCGTCGTTTCCACGCCTGAGGTGGTCGAGTCATGGACGTTAGTCGTGATGATCTGCGCCACAACGTAGGTGTTGAATGCCAGGAGAACCGCAATAGCCGCGGCAATTTGAAAAAACTTGTTGTCTGCTATTGTCTTTTCCATTGCTATTTGCTCTCGGTTTTGCCCACATTGAGTCGGCTGTTTGTTAGTTCTCACCCCATCTTACTTACTGGTTTAGGCAATCGCAGCGCAAAAAGCAAGAGAAAACGATGTTTTTTGTAAAAAAATATCGACAATTCCGTGGCAGCGTACGCCGGATTTTCCTGCAGCCAATTTACAGGACTGACTGAGCAACTGGAAACGATCGAGAGTTTTCATCGAGACAAGCGATCATACTTCCTTGAGATAGACTCGGCGCTTCTCTTTTTGGGCCAGCCTGGCCGCGGTTGCGATCGCAATGCCTTCAAGCATCTCCTCGTAGGGCGCCTGCGGTTTGCCGGTATGCACCATCTTTTTTATGCGCTTGAGGATTTCGACACAGCCGTAGGGAAACTCGAAATCGCCCAGGGCTGGAGAATGAATGACCCCGTGGCTGCTGTAGGCACTTGCATACATCGCGCAGTGTGGGGTGCCGCCAACGGCGCAGTTGAGCACCACTCCGGCTGCCGGCCGGTTCGGTTTGCCACCGTAATCCAGGTGGACATAGGCCAGTGGTGTTTGACCCATCGCCTCGACGGCCTCAACGCCGGCGCCGAACAGATGCTGAGCCAGACTGATGGCATGAATGTGGCTGGCCATGGTGGTGGCGTTGCCGCCTTTGGTGATGCCGAACTCGACCGGGCCGATCTCTTTGAAACGCGCCCGGAAACGCGAAACATGCGGCAGGGCCCGCAGAATAGAGAGCGACATCACCGGTGTATCATAACGCTTTGCCAGCCGGACGATGGCGCGCGCATCCTTCACCTCATAGGCGAGGGGTTTGTCAACAAAGGTCGGAACTCGTTTCTTCAACCCCGGGGTGGCGAACTCGAGGTGGTCGTGGCCATCCTCATCGCAATCGGCAATGAACACCAGGTCGACGTCGTCGGAAACCTCATCCAGAGAATCGCAGACCTTGGGCTTGCCATTGTAGATGGCTGACATTTCCTCCGCGGCCGCACGATTTTTATCCCACAGCTTGGTGACCTCGAATCCGGCAACCCGCGGGATCACAAATTTTTCCTGCTCAAGATACTCCGTGTAGAAGTAGAAGTACCCGCCCTTGCCGAATTGAAGCTCGCGGAGAACAAGCGGGTCGTGCCGCTGGATGATATTCGCGTAATAGATCGCATGCAGATCGCAACGGATCATGCCAACTCGTATTTTAGCCAATGTCCCGCCTCCTGTCGTTGTTATTGTTTTCGCAGCGTTATTGCCATTGGTACAGATGCACCCCAAACGGTTCGAAGTGATCCGCCGCTTGCGTTGCCGGCGCCGGCATCCTGCGGTCCTCGAAAAGGACGCTCGCCCGAACCGGCCGGGGGAAAACCCAGCGGGCGGCGACCCGGTCCGCCGACATGTTTACCGCGAGCAATACGTTTCCGCCCTCATAGAGGATATTGCGAAAGAAGATCGAGCCGGCGGCGCCACCGCGCTCGATCGACACATCCGTGGTCGTCGTTCCCGCAGCCAATGCGGGCCCCAGATGCCGCATCTCCGTCCCGATCCGCAGCGCTTCGGCCCATCGCCCCGGATAGTCTCGAGGGTTCAGGTAGTTGGCGTAAATGGTGTAGCCCTTGACGCCGAGAACCAGACTGTAAAAAGCCATTGCCCGGATTTCCGCGGGGTTTGGCCGCATGCCTTCGTCGGCGCTGAATTTGGCACCGTGACCAAGGTCAATGGCCTGCGAATTGAACCAGATCGGTTTGTTGCTCCCCCTGACCGCATTTTCGAAGGCCACAATCGTCCAGCCGTAGATCATCATCGGGTGATACTGCGGCACGGGATAGCGATAAGCCACCATGACGTCGCCGGCGGGAACGCAGACATCGAGTCGTGGCAGATTCGAAATCGCAAACAACGTCGGCCGGTCGGGGTCGTTTTTTTTGAATGTCTGGCGTGAGATATTCAGCTTTTCAATTGTCGATTCTGAGACCGGCGTGGCCGCGGTGTCTTCGATGTTCTCGGGATCGTCGGCCCAATACGCGAAGATGCTGGGATGATCCCTGAACCGGCCCTGGCCGGTCACGAACAGCGTCTCCTCCGCAGTAGCCGGATCGTCGATTTTTCCCATGTCGGCGGACATATTAAGCGCTGCCATGATCCCCGCTTTGGCCTCTTTATCCAGTCCTACCCGCCTTTCGGTCGTATTAAGCACAAAGTTATAACCGGCATCCGTTGCCGCTGCCAGCGCTTCGAAGTTGAAACGCCCGTCGTCCGGATGGCAAACGTAAGCGTAGATGCCGATCGGGAAGAATGGGTCGCCATTGAGGCGGAACGGTTCGGTCTCGTACTCCGATTTGTTGCTCAGAAACTGACCGACACCGAATTGCCAGACCAGCATATTGCCCGCATTGCCTGCCTTGTCGGCGACGGAGATGCGCACCCGATGCAATCCTTTCGCCAGCGGTGCGGCGGGAGTAAGCGTAACGCCGTGCGACTGCACATTGGCGTCTGCTGTGACGTCACGTCCGTCCAGCAGCACTTTCGCCGAAGCCAGGTCGATCCCCGATCCGTGCTCCGCGAACCTCGCACTGATTACCGGGCGAACGCCGGCATTGTCGTTGGGCGTCGGCCCAGGCCGGTAGACCAGCGGCGGCGTCGTGTCTTCGTCCGTCCAGCTTGGCCGCTGTGACAGGAACGTGCCGTCGCCGATCCAGATTGGCCGGCGGTGCTGGTCCGGGACGGCCAACCGCCAGAACCAGCGGCCAGTCGGCAAAGCCTCTCCGACGTGATAGCTGTCGCCGCCGACCTCGTGCTGCGTAGTCGCGGAAATATCGAATATCGGGGAACTGCTGTAGGCCAGAAGGTAGGGACCGGTCTGAATGTCGTTGCGCCAGCGAAAGTGCGGCCGGCCGTCTGCAACGATGGCGTCGGCGACCGGCAAGCGCAATGTGATCCGGGGCAGGGTCGCCGTCTCGACGACGCTCAGATCGTCGAACCACACTTTCTGCGCATAGCACCAGACCCGGAGTTTGATGCGCAGTTTCGTCTGGTCGGTGCGGGTGACGAACGTTCGCCGATGCAGCGACCACTGCGAGGCAACCGGCAGGTACACACCGCCCTGCGGCGGCAGCGTAATCTCGATGTCCGACCAGCGTGTCGGTTCCCCGGCCCGGGCCGGGTCATCGGGCACCATTCCCAGTTCCAGGTTGGGTCCGCCCGGACGACCTTTGTTATACTCGGGGTCGCCTGCCGTCGTTTTGGGGACGACGGCAGATCGGCATTTATAGTAGAAGGACAGGACGTACTCGGTCCGCGGCTTAACCGCGATCACCGTTTCCCAGTAGCCGAGATCGTCTGAATCCATCGTCTCGACGGCAACGCACTTGCCGCTGACGTGCCCGGGGTTCTCCCAGGTAAGCGCTGCCTTACGCCCCGTGCCGACGTGCCCGGACGTGAAACCGGCTGGCTGCGTCGGTACGGCGGCGTCCGCTGCCTCGAACCCCGGGTTCGGCACCAGATTGATGACCTGGAAAGGCATCCCCTGCGCCTTCGTCGGTAACATCAGCATCGCGGCCATGAGATACCCAAGAACACCAAACATCATAACCGTCAGCCCGTTTCGTTGCCACATAACTGCCATCCCCTCCTTTTTAGTTGTGATTCATCGCCAACGAAACCATCGCGCGCAGCGGAAGGTTCATCAACGCCTGGTTTCAGAGATCATCGACAATGCTGCCGTCGCGGAACTGGTAAAAGTTGCTTGGCGCATTGCCGTAATTGCCGACAAGGTCTGACTTGATCAGCGTTTGCACATGCCCGTCGGCAAACCAAAAATTGCCCCGTTTGTTGTGGCGCAGATGAAGCGGCGCCGTCCCGACCTCGTGCGGATTAAAGTAGTACTTCTGCTCCGTGCTGCCGACCGGATCATTCTTCATCGTGTCGCCGAGGAGGAGGAACTCGGTCGGCGATCCGTAGCTGCTGCTCGGCAGGTGATACGAAGCGATCAAACTACTCGCGATACGGAAAGGCCCATTCCCCTGTTCACGCCGCATCCCATAGGTTTTGGCATACCCATACAACGCGTCAAAGACGGGCGGCGTTCCGCTGGGACATACGAAGATCGAGCTGGCACCGACGGTCGGCGTCTCGACGATGCCGTCGTCATAGAGCATCTTCGGCCAAATATCCAGCGCCACCGGAAACAACCCGGGAAACTGGCGGTAGAGCGGTGTCGACCAGCCGTCATTGTTCTCTGCGTATAGGATTTGGGCCAGTCCCACCTGCTTTAGATTGCTGACGCATAAGATCGCTCTCGAGCGCTCCCGCGCGCTCTGTAGCGCCGGCAGCAACATCGAAGCGAGGATCGCGATGATCGCGATGACCACCAACAGTTCTATGAGCGTGAAGTTGCTTGACGCGACTCTCCGCAGCGGCGCTTTTCTCAGACACCCCATCTCGATCATCTCCTTCTACGTTCGCGCTATGGGCGACGCCGAACAACTCGTGTGCCGCCCACGCCCGCCGGAATCCAGGCTGATAATCGTGCTCGAACGCGAGCACAACAGGCGACCGCCAGTGAACCTTCCGGTCCGGACGGCTGCTCTCGGCGCTACATTAGCCGTTAGGCGCTTATCCCGCCACTTCTTGTTTTTTTCACCTCGGTTGAAGCGCCGGATGTCGGGTGATCCGGCGACTTCGCCCTGGCTTCTGATATCTGAAGACTGATCTCCGGGTTTGCGGGCGAAGGCCGCTTTAGCCGGCAATGGCGCAAACTTCAATGCGCGGCCAATCCAGTCCCGAGGTTTCCGTCACGGCCGACGGCGCCGCCGAGCCGAACAAGGACAAAATCGAGGGGCGGCAGTTCGATGATCAGGCGGTCCGCTTCCGCATCGACGGTCTCTCCGGTAATCGCGTCGACGGCTGTCCAACTCGCGGTAGTCAAGCCGAGCGCCGCGGGCTTCAGGCGCAACCGCGCTTTCACCTTCGCGTCCGTCAGGTTCGACGCGGCAAGCAAGACGCTCCCGTATTCATGCACATAGACACTTACCGGCACGCCGCGCAACGACGAGCGGACGGGGCACTCTTTTCGCCAGTAGGGAAACCACTGTGCACCCTTCCGGTCGAACTCATCCATTACCCGCCAAATCGCGGCGGCCAGATCGACGTCGTCGCCGCCCGCGCTGAAGAACATTGGCCGGACCGGCACATCATGCAGGATCGCCAGCGCCCAGGCAGCGCGGAACGACATCGGCTTGCCATAGCACAATAACTCGGCCGGCACGCCCCATTGGCGGCCCATGAATTCGGTACGAAACGCATCGAGCATCAGGAACTTTCCAAAGGGGGTTCCAGGTTCCAGGCCTGAGAATTGTTCACCGTCCCAGGTGCTTGTGGCCCATCCCAGAGTTGGCGTCGTCATACACGTTGAGTTGTGAACGTTCACCTGGCCGTTGGGTTTGCGCGATTTTACCGCCGAATAAATACGGCGCATCGCACTGCGCACCCCGAATACCGGAAATGTCGGCCCGATACTGCCATCATAGCGCAGCGTTCCGCAGCCATGAAGCAAGTTGCGGCAGGCATAGGGGTTCGCCGTACCGTCAAGGTAGACACCATCGACATCGAACTCATCCATCATCCTCCCGATCCGGTCGGCGAGAAAATCCTGCCAACAACTGCGAAGACATACCCGCCAGGCGGTCTGCACCGGCTGCGGTGGGTAGTTCATCAGCGACCACCCCGTCTTCGGCAACGCCACGCATCGCGGGCCGAGCGTCGGCCACTCCGGCGCCCGTTCCGAAATCAGAAACCCGAAATAAAGCAGCACCTGTATTCCGCGTTCGTGGCAGTCGCTGACGATCCGGTGCAAAGTCTCCGGGTCTCCCGGTGTGGCGTGGGCCTCGATGTCACTCCAGTGCTCGAAGACGACCAGGGTGCGAACACCGGCCGAAACGAGCCGATCGAGAAGCTCGCGCGGCAGGGTCAGACGCCTGTCGATCCCCGCCGTGGTCTGCTGCAGGCAGATGATCCGGTAATCCCAGGCGTCGGCGACAACTGGTTTTACCGGGGTCGCCTGCAGGCCGAACGTGTACGTCAGTTTCGGCAAGCACAAGGGGCGCTGGTCCGAGAAGGGAAAGACCGAGGCCTTCGCCGGTGCCAGCTCGACGGATTTCGAAACCAGTTGCAGCCGCAGAACCACGGCATCTCCTTCACGCCGCACTGAGACGCAGCGGTCGGGATTCGCATTGAACCAGTTCTCGTCGGACTCGGCGAACCACCCCAGGCCGCGGTCCTCGTCACCAATCCAGACAAACGGCCGAAAGCCCATTGTCAATCCGCGTGCAGGGATCAAGCCGATTCGCTTGTCGTCGCCGCAGCGGCCGCGATACTGGTAGAAGTAGCGTGCGCCTTCGCGGCACAACGGAATCTCGAGGCACAGCGCGTCGATCCGCACACGTGCTGTTGGCACGATCGCGAGATCGACACGAACCATACCGTCGAATTCAATTTCGGTGTTGACGTCGACAGCGAAGGCCTTCCGGCTTAGTCGTTGCCGAATAACCACCTGATCGTCGCTGGTGTCAACACACTCGAGCTTGGCGCCGCGCCAGGTGATCTCCCGGCCGTCGATGCGACCGACCAGACGCACCGGCCCGTGCAGCAGCGGCACGCCCAGCGAGGACACTTGCTCGAGTATCGAGCCGGCGCGGAATCGGTAGTCCCGGCCCCAACAGGAAACGCCGATTCCAGTGCGGCCCACGACCGTCGACATCGGCGTCCAGGGCGCGGGGATTTTCCGGTCCACCGCCGTCGCCGAGCCGAACCACTCCGGGGTGACCGGGATGCTGTCCTGCACGACCTCTGTGTCGCAGCGATTACCGTGACGGTCAATAAATGCAGGCCGGATCGACCAGTGGTCTTCAGGGAACTCAGCCAGCGGGAACGCGGCTTCCTCAGCGGCGCCGGGCATCAGGCGGTGTAGCGTGCGCTGCATCACCGACTCGTGTGGGCCCCGCCACTGTCCTTCGATGTTGCCCGTATCGCCCTCAACGATATCCAGCACGACCTTGGCACCCAGTGCGATTGTCGACTCCCCGGCAACCGCAACGCTGACGTACAGATTCTGATCGTCGCTGCGGGTGTACAGGCGCAGCATGACCCGCCGCGGCGAATGCCGGCTGTCACGCTCTGAGATCACATGGGGCTCCACGGGAATGCGTACCGAGTTGACAAAGCAAAGCTATTGATTTTGGTACGAACCTATCTGTATCCTTTCAGAAAATCAATGACGGACCATTTCACAGGGCGTTTCCGTTGTGCCACTACTTAAACGTCGGGATGACAATGCCACGAAGAATAATGTTCTGACAGAAAATGAACACGAGGAGGGTCGGAATGGCGGCTACTACCAGCGAAGCCATGACCATGGGCTGCGGTTTTGCGTCATCAGCGGCCTGTCCCCGAATCACCCCTTACAGATGAGCGCTTTTGCATTCATGGTCAAACAACGCCCCTGGGGCCCGCTCCGGCCGTTAGTGTGAATGGCGTTTTACATAGTCGCCGGACTGTCCTTCGAGAAAATCGAAGTCAACGCCTAGATTCGCCTGCTGCACGTGATTGACATACATGCTGACATAGCCGCGATCCGTGTGCGACTCGGGCGGTGACCAGCGATCGCGGCGCTGTTGCAGTTCTGCATCGGAAACATCGAGGTGCAAGCGCCGCTGCGCAACATCCAGTTCGATAAAATCGCCGTTCTCCACCAGCGCCAGGTTACCGCCAATCGCAGATTCCGGCGCCACGTGCAGAACCACGGTGCCGTACGCCGTGCCACTCATGCGGCCGTCTGAAATCCGGACGAGATCATCGATGCCTTTCTCGAGCAGTTTCTTCGGCAGATGCATATTGCCCACTTCCGCCATTCCGGGATACCCCCTGGGGCCAACGCCTTTGAGAACCATCACGGAAGACTCGTCGATATCGAGATCGGGACTGTCGACACGCTCGTGATAATCTTCGATGCTCTCGAAGACCACAGCGCGACCCCGATGCTGCATCAGCGCCGACGATGCCGCCGACGGCTTGATGATGGCGCCGTCTTCGCAGAGATTGCCTTTCAAAACGGACAGGCCGGCGTTTTCGATGATCGGTTTGTCGATGGCGGAGATGACGTCGCGATTGTAGCAGACCGCGTCGGCCGTGTTTTCGGCGACAGTGCGGCCGGTGACCGTGATCGCGTCCATGTGCAGGACGTCCTTCAACTCCTGGATGACAACCGGTAGTCCGCCGGCATAATAAAAGTCTTCCATCAGGAATTTTCCGGAAGGCATCAGATTGACGAGCAGCGGCAGGTGGCTGCCGACGCGGTCGAAGTCGTCAAGATCGAGCGTGATGCCGACACGCCTGGCGATCGCCAGGAGATGAATGATGAAATTGCTGGAGCCGCCGATCGCGGCGTTGATGCAGATCGCGTTCTCAAAGGCGTCGCGGGTGAGGACCTGCGAAATCCGCATGTCCGCCTCAACCATTTCAACGATGCGCCGGCCGGTCATATGACCAAGCGACTTGCGACGTGAATCGGCGGCCGGAATCGCGGCCCCGCCGGACAGAGTCATCCCCAGGGCCTCGGCCATGCACGCCATAGTCGACGCGGTGCCCATGGTGTTGCAGTGGCCGTTGCTCCGGGCCATGCAGGATTCGGCGAAGAAGATTTCGTCCTTGCTAATTTTGCCGGAAAGCCGGTCGGCCTCGAATTTCCACAAGTCGGTTCCGGACCCGAGCTCGCGTCCCTTGTACTTACCGTTCAGCATGGGGCCACCGGACAAAACAATGGTCGGCAAACCGACACTGGCGGCGCCCATCAATGTGGACGGCGTGGTTTTGTCGCAGCCGGCCATGAGGACGACGCCGTCAATGGGGTTTGCCCGAATCGTCTCTTCCACATCCATCGCAGCGAGATTTCGGAACAGCATTGCGGTCGGTCGCATGAGCGGCTCACCAAGAGAAGTGACCGGGAACTCGACGGGAAAACCGCCGGCCTCGTAGACGCCATTCTTGATCGATTTCGCCAGCTCGCGAAAATGCCCGTTGCACGGCGTTAGATCCGACCAGGTATTGCATATGCCGATCACCGGTTTACCCTGAAATTGGTGATCGGGAGTGCCCTGATTTTTCATCCAACTGCGATAAATGAAACCGCGCTGATCGTCCTTGGCAAACCATTCAGCACTGCGAAGTTTGGTTTTGGTCATCTTGTGAAAATATCCTTGCGTGTCACATTAGATAACGACAGAAAGTGCAAACAGAATATCATTCGCGAAGGACCTTCGGTCAAGCATTGTAATCTTCGCTGCGAGTTGTCCAGCGGTGATGATGGCCGATTTGACGGTGCGCCAGGCACCCAGGATAAAACGTTCCAGGCCCCATGCAGACAGTAAACGTCGCCACCTTCGATGGTCCCGACAGCAGCCCGAAGATCCGGACCGTGCCAAAACCGGCAGTGCCCGACAAGGCGGCGCTGATCCAGATCGGCTGTTGCGGGGTGTGCGGCACCGATCTCCACATCCTCCAGGGGCATTGGCCAAAACCACTGCCGTGGCCGTTTACACTGGGCCATGAACTGGCCGGCGTTATTGTCGAAAAGGGGGCCGCGCTGGAAACTGATTTTATGGCCAGCCGCTGAGTGTCGGTTCAAAGGTCATGCTGCCACCGCTCATGCCTTGCGGCGCGTGTTACTATTGTGTCCACTATCCGGCGACCGCCAACAAATGTCTCACTCCAACCTACTACGGACGCTACCTGGGCTTCGATAAGCCGCTGCACCTCTGGGGCGGATGAGCGGAGATGGTTTATGTGGACCTCGAGATGTTGCCGGCAACTAAAATATATCGTCTGCCGGATGACATGTCGTTAATGCTCGGATCGCCTCCGAGCCTTTGACCTCATGCGTTCGCGCCGTGAACCGGGCAATATCGGCGGGCGGCTTCCGCAGTGGCGACACGGTGTCATTCAGGGGGTCGGGAGCGAGCCATACGGGCGTCAAACCTGACGCCTGAACAGTCACCCATAAGTGATGTAACCGCAGTCGGCGCCTGGATCGCCAAAATCAGGGATCTTCAGTAGTTCCCCTTCTCTTTTCGCCGATTCATGTGCAATGATTCCCGGAACTGTGTAGCGGGCGGCTGCCCAAACATGATTTGGTGCGAGTTTGTTTTGTACTACGGAACGGACAAAATCGTCCACCAGAAATTGATGGGAACCGTAATGGCCATTGGGCTGGTCCTCGAATTCCCCGGGCAGTCTGTCTATGGGATGCACGTCAGAAAACCCTGAGAAGAAGTCATCCTGTTCCCCGCCCACCAGCTCCGGCTTCGCTTCACGGTTCAGCTTCCGGCACCGGAGCAGGTCACTCAACTCCAGTTTACTCCTGTCCAGTTCCGTCCAGAACTCCGAGTTCCCTTGCTGTTCAAAACAGCCTTCCGTCCCATAGATACTGGTCCGCACACAGCTTCCGACACCGTGCCCAATCCTCCGGAATTCGTTCACCCGGGACATGCCGCCGTCTGAAGTTCGAAAGAGGGCAGTCTGGTTGCTGAATGGATTATCCCACAGGTTCTTACCCCGGCCGAAGACATTGTCCTCATTACTGTCAGTGTAGCCCAAACATGACACCTGGGTGAGTGAAGCTCCCGTCACCGAGATTATCATGCTGGTGGAATGAGTGGGATAGTACATAGGCGGAATACCCGCAACCTTCTGCCATTCTTCGCCGCCACTGTACTGATAAGCTTCATAGAACCCGTGGGACATGTCGTGAAGATACTCTCCCTCACCGTATACAAATGCACCAAATTCGCCTTTGCTGAATCGCTCACGGCAATACAACGCGGCCGGATAGTAGAAACTTGTTTCCCCCATCATGTACATTAGGCCCGTCGCCGCCACGGTACTCACCAGCTCCTCCATCTCCTCCACTGTTATTGCGGCCGGCACCGCTGAATACACATGCTTGCCCTTGTTCAAGGCTTCCACGGCCTGGGGCCCGTGCATATGCCTTTGTGTGATGATGGCGACAGCGTCCACATCGCTGCTGCAGAGAGCTTCGTGGGACTCATAGGTATCTTCGATCTGGAACTCGGCTGCCACGTCATGCCGGCGTTCGGGAAGGACCTCGGCCAAGGCGACCGACGTCACATTGGGATGTGCCTTGAACAGGGGGATAAAAGATTTGGCAAAGCTCCCCCCGCCCGTGATACCTATCTTGATCTTCTTCATTAAGCGTCCTGTCAGTTTATGCTGGGTACCCCAACAAGTTCATAAGTCTGCCACGCACACTACTGCACGCTATCGAGCGGTTCGAAACCAACAACTGCTTTGGCATGGTCGAGATCCATCCAGTGCCACGCACTGGCCGATAGCCCGTAGAAGATGTCGAAGCGCACGTCGGCAGGCGCCTCGATACAGCACTCGATCATGCGGGCGATGTCCCCGTGACTGCACCACCAGGACCTTTCGGACGGTGCGTTTTCATTCTTTTTGTTGATCGCGCCGATCCGCACGCAGATGACGGACATGCCGTGCGCTTCGACATAGGCGCGGGATAGCGATTCGGCCCACACCTTGCTGGCACCGTACAGGCAATCCGGCCGCACTTCCGAAAGATGTGTGACCAGCGGAATCTCCGCAGGCAGGCCGACCTCCGCAGCTTCCTCGACCGCCCGGATCCCCGGGTCACGCCGGTAGCCCCAGTTCACCATGATACTGCTGGCATTGACGACCCGCTCGACGCCGGCCTTGCGACTCGCCTCCAGCACCGCGTAGCTACCGACAATGTTGGATGGCAGGATTGACTCCCAGTCGGCCTCCGAGTTCGGATTGGCAGCCAAATGGACCACCAGGTCCTTGCCGTCGACGGCACCCTGAACTGCATCGGGATCGGCCACATCCACGAGATAAAAGCGGTCATCGGGGACGGTGCGCCCGGGCGCACCCGGGTCCGATGACTCCTGTTGCCAGTCGAGACCGTATACCGCGTAGCGCTCCGGAAACTGCGATAGATACTTATACACTATCCCACCGATCAGCCCGGACGTCCCAGTAATCAAAACCTTCTTCGTAGACACGTATTATCTCCTGGTGGAGTTTTCCAGTGGTACTATGTTGCGGCATCGCCTACCCGGACTCGCAACTACTCAGCAACCGCAAATGAACATGAATGGATACTTGATTTGATGGCGCGATGTTCAAGGTCATGGCAACAGCGATGGAAAACCAGTGGCGGTAAGATACCCGATCCGCTGACGGTTGGCTAATTCAAGGCAAACAAGCCCGGGAAAAGGAGCGCACTTTACCTGTGGCCCTGGTGATGAACCGCCAAAGAGACATGGCAATCTCTCAGTTTTACCGCAATATTGAAAATCGCCGAACGCGAGTCACCTCCTCAGCGGCCCCGCGTGCGTGACGCAGCGCAATTGGCCCGGCCTTCCTCCAAAGCAGCACCTGAGAAACATACGCGTTGCCGAAGGGTATTCGCGTCAGCAGAGAAACTCACAAATGCACGACGAGTCGAAACAGCCTACTTTTGATCGCCCCTTCCCGGCATTGACCCCGGCGCAACGGCTTTATTTTGAGGTGAACGGCTATGTGATCATCGAGAACACGCTGTCGGCAGATGAAGTGGCCGCGCTGAAGAGCCCCCTTTACTGCCTGCGTGACGAATTGATCGCGCTGGACGACCCCGGCGCGGACGGGCCGCGGGTACGGGGCGCTTACCTGCTGACAAACCTGACCCACCATCGCTTCATCGGGCACATTCTCGAAGCCGCGCCGGCGTTCACAGCATACGCCACGCACCCGCGAATGGTGGCGATGGCGGAAGAAATCATCGGCGGCGAAGGACGCATCGTTGAAATCAATGCCCACATCAATTCCCGCGACGAAACTGCAGATTTAGACGACGAGGCCCGGTATGTCTTTCACCGAGGCATTGATATTCCATACGGCTGCCATGAAAAGAACGGGCTGTTTCATTGCTCCTTCGTCAAGACGCTTACGAACCTTACCGATCTCGGCCCGGATGATGGCGGCACGGTTGTAATCGCCGGCAGTCACAAGGTCGATGTCCCCGAGCATGGCCTGCTCGAAGCTGCCTACGCCGATCCCTCACTGATTCATCAAGTCATCGCCCCGGCCGGGTCGACCCTGCTGTTCGCGGAGTCGCTGATCCACGCAACCGGTCGGGTGCAGTCTGGTCGCGAGCGTGTCATCGTGGTCTGCGGGTACGGCACGACAATGTTTCCCTACTGGGACTGCGGCGAGTTCAGTGAGGCCGACATGCCCGCTCACCTGCACACACTTTTCAAAGGCAAGGCCCACTGGACCCGTGGCCCTCGCTATCGGTCCCTGGACCAGCCCGCAGACGATCGCGCGTTTGACCTCGGCACCTGGAACGACCGTGCGCCGGCGCCGCCCGATCCACAATAAGTCCCCCCATCCGTGGGCCGGCTTTGCCATCCGTGATAAGCAGCCTCTGCCCTTTCGAACGCTGGCAGACAATCACCACTGGATCGATTGCCAGGTGATGAATCACCAGTGCTGAGGCTCGTGGCACGACTGCTTTTTAATCCGCAGCAACCTGTCCAGGTCCGCCCGCGGGATCTTCCCCGGGAGGCCGGGGGTTGTTTGGCCAGTGCCCGGTCGGGTCGGTGCCGCGGCAGATGCTGGCACCGGCGTTCCAGCCTTCGCCTGCATGAACGGTTACCGGGCAGTAGCGAATAGTCAGGCCACAACGACGGCGGTCTGAGGTATTGGGATCGGAGCCGTGCGCCAGCATGTCCGCATGCAGCGAGAGCTCGCCGGCACGCAGGCAGTTGTATACAGGTTCGGCGAGCTTGTCGGTATCGACGATCTCCTGATTGAGAACCGCCGGTCCATCGGTATCGCGCCATTTGAGATGACCCATGCGGTGGGTGCCGGGAATGAACTTCATGGCTGCATTTTCTACCTCGGCATCATCGATCGCGAGCCAGACGGTCACCGTGCGGGCCGGGGTTATCGGCCAGTAGGATGCGTCCTGGTGCCACGGCACCTTTTTGGGATCGAACGGCATCTTGCAAAAAAAATGGGTGCTCCAGAAGACGAAGTCCGGCCCTACCAGGTCCTCGATATAATCGAGAATCAACGGATTGAAGCAGAGGTCGTAGATGCCGCGGCAGCGGGTGTGATAGCTATTGATCGAATAGCTGTTGCGCCCACCGACGGCAGCAAGCAGGGTATCGAAGTAGTCACGGTTGCGCACGACCGCGGCATCGTCGAAGATGCGCAGCGGCCGGATATACCCATGCTCATTGAAATGCGCGATCTGCTCCGGCGTCAGTCGCTTCGGGTTTGGGTTATCTACGGGCACGAACGAGAGATCTCGCTCGAGGTCCCGATAATCTTTTTCAAAATCAGCCATCTTCTGCGCCTCCTGTTTCACGGTAGTATATGATACGGTAAGGTGTCAATGTGTCAATCATCATCCTATGAGGTCTGCACCATGGGCAATACCAGTTCATCAAATCCGGTTCATCCACAGGGCAACGCTGGCGACGGTGTCGCCTGCCTGGACTACGCGCACTCATACATGTGGCCGTACTGCAGGTCGCGCGATGCCGTCCGCGTCGCCATCGACAGCCGCATCATCTTGTACGACGACGCGGCCGGCACACCAACCGAGTACTTCCTCGGGGCGTCATGCAAAAGTGAAGACACCTACGGCGTGTACAAGGACTATGGCGAAAACGGTTTCAAGCCCGGGGCAAATACACTGTTCACCGATCCGAACTATGACTTCACCTGGATTGTCGGGGGCGGCGGCACGGTGATCTTCCGACGGAAACTCGACCCGGAAAAATACCGTGATGTGCTGGCCGACACCTCGGCAGACTGGGGGGAACCGCGCTTCCAGCTCAAGTTCGCAGAGGCGGCGTACCCCATACCCACGGATCAGTTCGAACCGGCGGCACAGGCCACCGACGCGGGCCACGCCCTGGTCGGGCAGACGGAGATCGCAGATGCCGGCACGGGCCGGCGGGCGATGATCGAATACCCCGTAAAGACAATGAACCTGAGCCGGGACGGTTTCCCCGACAGCGTGTGGCAGATCGACACGGGCCCGGTTGGCGTGCCCGACTTGTCGAGGGATTATGACCCGCCCATCAGCGCCTTCTCGCTCGGCTTCATCGCCATCATCAGCCGGCTCCCCGGTGCTGCCGACTTCGTGATCGAACAGCCCACCTCGCTGCCGCCGCCCAACGAGGGGGTGCAAGTGCTGCACTACTCCGGGCCGTTCTCGCTCCGAGCCACCAACCGGCTGGTTGGTATTCCGCCGCCGGAACAGCGGTAGTTTCCATCGGCGAGTGTGGCCGCCGGCACAGCCCGCATCAGGCATCTGCTTTGTACATCTGATACAACACCCCTATGTTCTTGATTCGATCTCCGCAACGCAATAAATGGAAACGCAAAATGACTCAATGGCAGTCACAACAAATTACCCTCGCCGAGGACGACAATCTGACAGTCGTACCACGTGAGAATTGTCAAATCGTCACCGAAACCAGCGAGCAATCCGTGACGCTTCCGTACCTGGCCTATATACCGGAGTCACAAAAACTTCTTTTGCTGGTTACCTGCGGTTTCCCGCATCAGGTAAACTTGATGACCAGCGATGATCTCGGCATAACCTGGAGCGACCCCAGGCCGATACTTCCCGATGACCCGGAGAAGCGCAGCTGGCTCGGGTTCGGGATCACCTGGCTCGGTGCGGGGCGCCTGGCGCTGGCTGCCAGCGCCTCTCCGCCCAGCGGAGACATGCGATTTCGTTCGTATAGCGACGATTGCGGCCAGACCTGGAGCGATCCGGTGCCAATCCAACGTACCAGTGACGGTATCGAGTGGCATCAGTGGGATCCGTGGCTGGTGGACAGCGACCCGGAAACAGGTGAAGCCTCACGCATCGCGGAAACCGGGTACTTCTGCCTGCCAGAGAACGAACCGTGTCCGCGCGGCGGTTACAGCCAGGCAATGATCCGCTTCAGCGAAGACCTCGGCCGCACCTGGCAGGATGAAATCCGGCCACCGCAGTGGCACAAAGCCGATGAGGTGGCTCTTTGCCGGGCCGGTAACGGCACGATTGTCGCAGCGTGCAGGATTAACCAGCCGAAACCGTATTGGCATGACATCGATCACTACGAAGGGCTCGGCTTCTCGCTGTCGAAGGATGACGGCCTGACCTGGTCGGACGTACAGGTCTTTTATGAGTGGGGCCGCCACCATCCAAGCATGGTGCGGATGCCGAACGATGACATCGTCATGACATATGTCGTGAGAAAGGGATATCCCAACACCGCAGACGGCTACCCGCAGTTCGGCATCGAAGCGATCATCAGCCATGACCATGGCGAGACATGGGACATGGCGCACCGGTACATCCTGTCGCAGTGGAAGGGCAACGCCAAGGGGGAAGCCCCGGAACTCGAGGCGGATTTCAGGGCCAAGTGGCCCCGATGGTTCGCAAGTTGCCAGGCGACATCGACGCAACTGCTGCCGGACGGGACACTGCTGACGGCCTTCGGTACCGGTTACCGCAGCGCACCGACAGAGCACGGGCACTGTTCGCCCCGGGATATCGGAATGGTGAGGTGGATGATAAATGAATGAGCCGCCGGCAAAGGCACCGGGCACGCTGCTCATTCTCGCAGAAGCAGGGGAAACCCAGTATACGATCGTGATCCCGGCAACGGCGTGCGCCGCCGAGGAATACGCCGCCGAAGAACTGGCGCATTTCCTCGAAGAAATGACCGATGCGACGTTTCCCGTGCAGCGCGATGATGTGCCGGCCGCGTCATGCGAAATCACGATTGGCGACACCTCCCGCCAGCGTCTCGATGAACTGCCGGCGGACCTGACGCCGCAGGCATGGGAAGGATTCGCAATCGTTCGCGACGGTGCGCGGCTCTCTATCCTGGGCAACATCCCGCGCGCAACCCTCTATGGTGTGTATGACTTCCTCCACGAGGAGCTGGGCTGCCGTTTCCTCACACCTGAAGTCAATCACGTGCCGAAGCACGCGACGCTGGAGGTCAACGCAGCATCCAGGCGCTTCGATCCGGTGACCGAATACCGCGAGATCTGGAACGGCTTTTCGCACCAGCCGCAGCATTACAAAAGCCCGAACGAAAAGACCAGGTTCGACGATGCCTGGGCCGCGCGCAATCACCTCAACCTGTTCGGCAGCACACCGGACATGGAAGCAATGCTGGGCAAGGTGAAGTGGGTCGGCCCGTCCTTCGTGCACACCTTCAACTACATGATCCCGGTCGAGGAACACTTCGACGCGCATCCCGAGTACTTCTCAGAGGTCGATGGCGTACGCGTCAGTGAGCATGATGGCTTCATGACCCAGTTGTGCCTGACCAATCCCGATGTCTTTCGTCTCTGCCTGGAAAAGGCGCGGGAGTGGATCGACAGCGAGGTGCCGAATCCCCACAGCAAGTTCCTCGTCTCGGTCACCATCAACGACACCGATATCTTCTGCAAATGCCCGCCGTGCGTGGCGATCAATAAAGAGGAAGGGGTGGACGAAGGCGGCACCAAGATGCGGTTCGTCAATGCCATCGCCACAGAGTTGGCAAAGGACTATTCGAACGTCGCCGTCGAAACGATGATCTATAAGACCGATGTCCCGAAAAAAACGCCGGCGACGTCGAACGTCATCATCAGGAATGTCAGCGGCATCAACTGGCAGTATTCTCTGCACGATCCGGATTGCCCGGCAAGCGTGCGGATGACAGCCAGGTTCCAGGAACTGAGTGCGGCAACCAGCGGCAAAGGCATCTACAACTGGTCGAAACACACGGACTTCGCAGATTTCCTGAATCCCAATCCCAATCTCAGGTTCACCGCGACGAACTTCCGGATCATGAACGAACACGGCGTAGTCGGTCCCTTTGCCCAGAATCAACAGAGCCCCGGCACCGAGATGCAGGAACTGCGTTTCTACGTAATCGCCCGGGCCATGTGGCGCCCCGATTCCGACAGTGTCGAAACGATCACGGAATTCTGCAAGCTATGCTATGGTGCCGCCGGCGATGACGTGTTGCGTTACGTCAACTTCCTGCACGACGAGTACTGTGATATCGCTCCCGACCTGCCGCTGGACGACGCGTTCATAAACAGGAGCAACGACATCCTTGCCCAGGCCGAAAGCAAAGCTGAAACACCGGAAACCCGGCAACGTGTCGCAACCTATCGCCTACCGACCTGGAAAATTCAGCTGGACAGGGCATGCGGCGAAATTGGCAAGGTCTTTTCGTTTCCGGTCGAGTGGCCATTCAGGATCGACCCGGCAGATGAAGGACTGGCGGCAAATTGGCAGGGGACCGAGGCATTCGATGACTGGCAGAGGATGCGTATCGACACTCACTGGACACTGCAGGGCGAGCCGCATCGCGGTGTCGCCTGGTACGGGATTGCCTTCGACCTGCCCGATGCCAACGGGGCGCCCCTGGCACTGTGGTTCGACGCCATCGACGGCGACACCGATGTCTTCGTCAACGGCATCAAGATAGGTGAGCAAAAACTGAGCGCTAATCTGGCCTGGATCCAGGGGTTTTTCGTCGCCCTCCCGGACGACCTCGCCCCGGGTCCGCACGTACTAACGCTGCGTCTGGAGAAACACGACCAAAACGCCGGCATCTGGCGACCCGTCAGCATTATCGACATGTCCGTCCCGATACCGGCCGAGCTCAGGACCATCGGGGAACGCTTCCTCGAAGTTGCTCGCAACGCAAAGCTGATGACCATCAGCGAGTGCTACGGTGAACCGTATGACCAGGTCGAAAAAATGCTGTACCCACGGATCGAGTTCTTCCTGAAACACGGGCAGACAAGGTAAAAAAATCCGGCAACTAAATCCGCATGAATCGTGCATTGGTACGCAGTAGGCTACCAGGTGTACGGTTCCCGTTGCCGGGCAACCGCATTCGCAGGAGAAAACGCACGCATGATCGAACACATCGATATCACCAACTTGTCTCACTACGACATCGGGTTCACCGACCATCCTTTGGTGTGCCGACGGATGGCGACCCGCATCATCGACCAGGCCCTCGACCTGGTCGATAGCAGCAACACGAAAGGGTCACCCCCGCGATTCTGCTGGACCTGTGAATCCAATAACGCAGTCCGGGAGTGGTGGCAGAAAGCAGCGCCCGGACGTCGCGACCAGTTTCTCGACGCCGTGCGAGCCGGATGGATCGAGATCTGTGCCATGCCGTTCAACCACGGCCCGACAATGGACGCACGGCAGTGGCGCTGCTGCGCCAGCTGGCTGCCGGAAGATCTGCAACAGGCCGTGCAGTCACGGACCGTCGTGCAGAGTGACGTCAACGGATTTCCGCGCGCCGGGATGATCGCCACGATGGATGCGGGCGCGGAATTTCTGTGGATGGGCATTAACCAGGATACGGGTGGTACGCCGGTGCCGCAACCCAGCGCCTTCTGGTGGGAAATGCCGGACGGACGGCGGGCCTTCGTATGGAACTCGACGCAGTATCAGAATGGCTATTTCCTGTTCGAGAGCGCCGAGTGGCGGCACTGCCCCGTGCCCGCGGCGGCGGACGGGCGCTACCGCCCACCGCGACGCGGCGAGATTCTCGACCCCTCCGAAGAGGGGCTGCAGCGGGCTCACGAAGTCTGCCACAAGCTGCTGGGGCAATTCCAGGACGAGGGCTATTCATATGAACGGCTGGCCCTGTCAACGAGCAATATGTGGCGGGTCGACAACGATCCGCCCCTCGAGCTGCTGATCGAATTCGTCGAGGCCTGGAACGCCGCCGGTCTTTCGCCATCACTGGCCATCACCACGCCGACACCGGCGCTGACGGCCCTGCGCCAGCACATCGGCGAATCGGCACCGACATTGCAAGGCGAATGGATGAATTGGTGGGCCAACGGGGCCGCCGCCGCCCCCCACGAACTGTCTGCCTCACGCCGGGCCAAGCGACTGTTGACGGCGCTGGAATCGCCGCTTTACGGGTCGGCAACCGAGCACGCCGGCGTGATCGACGAGTGTACACGCGAGCTCTGCCTGTTCGACGAACACACCTTTGGATCCTGGAATAGCGCGGCCAAGCCCGACTGCATCGACAGCCGCGGGCAGTTCGCGGAAAAGGCGTCACTGGCCTATCGCCCGCTGGCGCTGGCAGAACTGGCAGTGGGCGATGCCAATCGTGCAACTGCCCCCACAGAGGCGGGTATTCACATCATCAATCCATACCCCGCGCCGTTCAACGGTTGGGTCGACATCACCGAAGACTGCTTGCCCCGTGCCTATGATGGTGTGGTAAACACAGCCACCGGGGAGGAAACGGCATTCCAGAAAACACCCGACGTCGCGGCGTTCTTCATGGAGCCGACAGAGGCGTCACAATTCTCGCGGCTGGACAAAGGCAAGGTCTTCCCGGACAACATCGACGACAAATGTCTGCGGCTGTGGGTAGAAGATCTCGGCGCCAACGCGACACGGTCATACCGGCTGATGGACGGCGTAAACGGCGCGGCGGCATACCCCATGCCGGAAATCGAGACGGGTGAAGACAACTGGCCGACAGCAGTCCGCTGGGCCGACGGCGAGCTGTTCCGTGCACCCATTGGTGGTTTTCATGCCCTTGAAATGGTTGGGCTGGCGCCTCGTTGGCAGTACAAGAAAATCACCAACCAACCGACCGCAGCCGAACGCCGGAAAGCACGCGACCAGAACGCGACCGTCAGCGAGGCGGTCCCGGAGGGTGACGCGACCGTCAACGATACCGGCCCCACAATCATTTATGAACAGTACCTGGCGCACCCGCGATTGAGATTCTACCGGCGGCGTCTGGAGGTCTACAAACAAACCCGTCGAGTACGGGTGCAGGTACTTCTCGACCGCATCTCGAAACCGGAATCAGCTGAGATCTTCTACGTCTCGTTCCCGCTGCACGCCGAAGGCTACCAGGTTCAGATGCAAATGGGCGGTGTCCCGTTTCAACCGGACCGCGACCTGTTTCCCAATACATGCCGCGACTACTATCCCATTGACAATCAGGTATGCTTCTCCAAGGGTGACTCCCGGCTCGTTTTGGATTGCCATGACAACGCGCTTGTCGAACTGGGGGAGATGAACGACGGCTTGAAACGGGAGCAGATCCCCGACGATCTCTCCACGGTCTATGCCACGGTCTACAACAATGTCTGGTACTGCAACTGGCCGGGCGACGAGAACGGCGTGATGGAATTCGCTTTCGACCTGTACGGCAGCGAGACCGACACCACCGCGCATGCCCCCGAAGCCTATCCGGTGGTGTCGGTTGAACGAAAGTGATCGCGGCCCGGGGAAACGCGAGAAAGCTGCACCGCACCACGTCAACCACGTCGCCACGATGGGCCGGACCCGCCAAGGTATTTTTTGTGGTTAGCCGGTTTTGCTGGACGGAGTGGGGATTCGCGGATAAGATTCCAATTAGCTGAACGGAACCATTCGTGGCAGGACTTTCTTTCCGCCATACCTCAAACACTGACGGAGAATTTCAATGACAGGCGGCACCATCGCACTTATAATCGTCGGCGCAGTTTTGGCTGGCTTGGTTTTGCTGGCAATTATCGTTGCCGGTATGTACAACAAGTTGATTACGCTGCGTAATCGCTTCAAGAATGCATTTGCACAGATTGATGTGCAGCTTAAGCGTCGTTACGACCTGATTCCCAATCTGGTCGAGACAGCCAAGGGATATATGGCCCATGAGCGAGACACCCTCGAGGCTGTGATTCAGGCTCGTAATCAAGCTTCCAGCGCCGGCCAGAAGGCCGCCGAAAATCCCGGGGACGCTGCTGGCATGCAGGGACTGATGGGTGCTGAAACAGCGCTGACAGGCGCTATGGGCCGCATGTTTGCTCTGATGGAATCATATCCGGATCTCAAGGCGAACGAAAACATGAAACAGCTGATGGAGGAATTGACCTCCACCGAGAACAAGGTGGCATTTTCCCGGCAGGCCTTTAACGATTCTGTAACAGCCTACAATACAGCCCGTGAAACCTTTCCTACCGCACTGATCGCAGGCACCTTCAACTTTACTGAAGCCCAGTTGTTCGAGATCCAAGAAGCCGAGAAGGAAGCACCACAGGTGAGCTTCACGTAAGCGATATGGACTTCTTTGATCATCAAGATGTAGCACGCCGCCAGACTGGGCGGCTTGTTGTTCTTTTTGTCCTTGCAGTAGTCGGGATAATTGCTGCGCTATACATAATCTTTTCCGGGTTCATGGTGTTTGGCCAGGGGAAAGAGGGGGCGGCTCAGGAGCCGGTGATCTACTTTCGTCCGGGGTTGTTGATAGCCGTTACCTTCATCACGATGCTCGTGGTTGGTTTGGGTAGTCTCTGGAAAACCTTGGCGTTGCGCGCGGGTGGGCGGACTGTTGCGGAATCTCTTGACGGACAGTTGTTGAATCCAGGAAGCGGCGATATTGCCGAGCGACGGTTGCTGAACGTCGTGGAAGAAATGGCAATCGCCTCCGGCACACCCGTTCCTCCGGTGTACGTGATGCAGGAAGAGATGGGTATAAATGCCTTTGCCGCTGGATATGGACCTGATGACGCTGTCATCGGGGTCACGCGCGGATGTATGGAGAAGCTAACGCGTGATCAGCTGCAGGGCGTGATTGCCCATGAGTTCAGCCACATCCTCAACGGCGATATGCGTTTGAACATTCGACTGATGGGGATTCTCCACGGAATCCTGGTAATTGGCCTGATCGGAGGGGTGTTGTTGCGGGTTGGCAGCTACAGTTCAATGAGTCGGCGCCGCAGCAAAGATGATGGTGGCGCCAAGATCGCATTGGTGGGTTTGGCAATTTTTATCATCGGTTACATGGGCTTTTTCTTTGGCAAGCTGATAAAGGCTGCGGTTTCGCGCCAGCGCGAGTATCTTGCTGATGCATCGGCAGTCCAGTTTACGCGCAATCCCGATGGAATCGCGGGGGCTCTCAAAGCGATCGGCGGCTATGCAGGACAAGGGACATTGCAGTCTTCACAGGCCGAGTCCTGTAGTCACATGTTTTTCAGCCGCGGCAAGAATAAAAGCTTCATAGAATTTAATTCCCTCGCGACCCATCCGCCGCTGCACGAGCGCATTCAACGTATTGATCCAAGTTTTGACGGCGGCTTTCCTGAAATTGACGAAGACCACAGCGGAGTTTCGGCCTCTGAAAGTTCCGTCGGATTTGCCGGCAGCAACAAGCGGTCCCGTTCCGTTTCTCCGCCGCAGCCGAAGCCGGCTGCCGTTACGCCCGAGCAATTGACTGCGTCCGTTGGCACCATCGATCCGAGTCGCCTGAGCTATGCACGCGAGCTTGTGGCGGATCTGCCCGAAGCCTTACGCGATGCGGCCCGTGAGCCCTACAGCGCTCGCGCACTCGTATATGCGTTGTTGTTGGATGCCGATCATGGGGTACGTTCAAAGCAGTTGGATCACCTGGCAGTGTCTGCTGAAGAAGGCATGCATGCGGCCACACAGGAACTGCAACAGGTCTTGTCGCAAGTTGGACGTTCCGCTCGTCTGCCGCTGGCGGATCTGGCCATGCCGGCCCTGCGACAGTTGGCGTCCGCTCAGTATGAGTGTTTCCGTGTAAACGTTTGCGCACTGGTGCATGCCGATGAACGAATAGATCTGTTCGAATACGCTTTGGAGCACATGCTCGTGCGTCATCTCGATCGGGAATTCCGCGACCTGCCGCGGGCGCCGACGCGCTACAAATCGCTGAGGCCTTTCAGTCAGGAGGTTGGCGTTATTCTATCCGCACTTGCACGAGCAGGCTCCGACGACGAAGCTGAAGCCTCTCGTGCATTTCTTGCCGGTGTTTCCCACCTGGGAAAAGCCGTCGACGACCGCGTCGGATCTCTCCGATCTGCGGACTCGGCAACTTTGGCCGACGTCGACCAAATACTTCCCCATCTGGATCAGCTCAGACCCAAACAAAAACGACAACTCATCGGTGCAGCCACAGTGTGCATCGCTGTCGACGGGGTCATCGCCATCGAAGAAGCCGAACTCCTTCGCGCCATATCCGATAGCCTCTCCTGCCCCGTGCCCCCCTTGTTGTCGGCTACCTGACCTAAAACTCCGCCCCCCCCGGGACGCTGGGCCTTTGGAAAGACCTGCTCGAGTGACGTCCGGCCGCGAATTTTCTTGCCAGAATGATCCCCAACGGCGACGGAACTCATCCGCACAATGGCGGATGAATTCCAGGAAATTTGGGGCATTGGATATGAACGAAAAGTTGACAGAACGCTGGAGACAGCGTTGAACGGCACCAGCGAAAAATCAATATTCTCCTGGCTGCTATTGGACAAACGCGACAACAGGAATAAAGAATGATGCAGCATTCGCAAAAGCCAATCCATCGGACGCCCTTATCCCCTATGATTGAAATCAAACGCATCGGCCATGTCGGCATTCAAGTTCCAAATGTTGAACACGTCGCGGCGTTCTATGAAAACATCGTGGGCCTGGAGATATCGGATCGCGTCGACGGTTCGATTTTCCTGCGATGTAATGAGCAACATCACTGTCTGGGATTGTACCCCGCGGCAGAACGTGGATTGCACCATCTAGGGCTGGAAGTTCACGACGCCACGGCAGTGGAGTGCGTTCGCGAAGCGCTCCGCGAACTGGGTCTCGAGCCGATCCCGGATGAAGATCCGCATCCCGGGATCGGAGAGTCGGTCTGCTGCCGCGATCCCGACGGCAATTGCTTGAAGTTCTACGAAGGCATGCACCATGTTGACCGGCCGCTTTTGCCTCGCGAAGTTCAGCCTGTGAAGTTTGGTCACATCACCTATCATACGATCGATCTTAAACGCACGTTGGCGTTTTACATCGACGTGCTCGGGTTTCGACTGTCCGACACCGTCGAAGGGAATATGCTGGCCTGGGTGCGTTGCAACCAGGATCATCATGGCATCGCGTTCTTGAATGATGGCCAGGCAAAGGTAAATCACTACTGTTTCGACCTCACCGATTGGCACGCCATCAAGGAAACCTGCGACCATCTGAAACGAAACCAGGTACCCATCATCTACGGGCCGAGTCGGCATGGTCCGGGCGACAACATATTTCTGTATATACCCGACCCCGCTGGAAACGTCATTGAATTGAGCACCGAAATGCTGCAGGTCTCGGATGAACTCTCGTACCGTCCCCAGGACTGGCCCAACGCTCCCGGCACAGTCGATGTTTGGCGGGCAATGCCGGCGCCGCAGCACTTCCTCGACGGCAATGGTCGTGACTTTCACGACTGGTCAGCCGGCTCCGCCGTTATCGGGGCCGGTTGGCACGTGCTGGAGGCGGGCGACTTTCGGGCGCTGGACCCCGCGGCCCAGATCACGACGCCGACTCCCGAGCTGCCCGAGTTTACGATCGATATTCCGAAGTTTACGCTGGGCGCCAAGAACCCTGTCGACCATGTCAAGGCGTTGATCCGGGCCGACCGGCGTTTTGCCGCCGGCACCGGACTCGCGGCGGGGGTCGATATTGCGGTCCAGGTCCACGGTACGGCAGCTAATCCCTATGACGCGGACCCCGATGATCCGCGGCTCGGCAGCGGTTCCATTGCACTCATCGACGATTCCGCCGGCATAGTCTTAAATTTTGAAATTTCCAATCGGCGTATAATGGCCCTCCGTGAACTGTTCGTCGTGTCCGCTCCCGCTGGCGCTGCCGATTCCGTCAAGCCGATGGCCGATCCCGTGATGATCGATTTGTTGATCGAGCCGGGAAGCTGGCACCGCTACGAGATCCGCTACTATCCCGGTGACGACGCACTCCTGGCGCCGGGGCCCGATCGCGCCGAGTGGTACGTCGACGGCGAACTGGTCCATGCAGTTGACTGGGTCGCCACCATCGATCCACCGGCAGCACCCGTGATCAAGCCCGCCCGGTTTACGGTTAATATGGCCATTTTTACATTGCTGGATGACCTGTCCGATGGCAGAGGCGGCACTATTCCAGGACTCGACCCAGGTTACGAACAAACGTTGTTTGGACAGGGCGTCACGTCGCGGTGGCGGAACCTGGAGGTCACCGAAATCGCCGATAAATGGCACCTGCAAAAGGAGGGCTGACCGTGGAAAAATCGCTTGTTGACAAAGTTGCACTGGTGACCGGCGGTGCGTCGGGAATCGGACAGGCCACGGCAAGACTGTTTGCCCGGGAAGGGGCCAAGGTCGCCATCGCCGACATCCAGATCGAACTGGGCCGAGAGACGGTCGATCAAATTCAACAGGCCGGGGGAGAGGCTGTTTTTTTCGAGTGCGACGTATCGAAATCCGGGGATGTCGAGGCACTTGTCAACAACTGCGTCGATACCTTCGGCCAATTGGACTGCGCCTTTAACAACGCGGGGATCCTTGGCGAAATGGGAAAAACCGCCGACTGCACCGAGGCAAACTACGACCGACTGATGTCGGTGAATTTGAAAGGAATCTGGCTCGCGATGAAGTACGAGATTCGCCTGATGCTCAAACAGGGGCACGGGGTCATCGTAAATACAGCATCCAACGCCGGCATGACCGGACAACCCAAGTTGCCGGTCTACGGCGCAACGAAGGCAGGCATCGTGCAACTGACCAGAACCGCAGCACTGGAGTACGCTCGAGAGGGGCTTCGCATCAATTGTGTGAATCCAGGCTTGGTTTGGACACCCATGGTCCAGCGACAAACCGTGGACAACATGGAGGCGGTTGAAAAGTTCACCGAGGAGCAGCCGATCGGACGACTGGGCAAACCCGAGGAGATTGGCGAAGCCGTAGTTTGGCTATGCTCGGATGCGGCATCGTACGTCACCGGCCATGCGATGAATGTCGATGGCGGTGTTCTGGCATGAACACCGATTGGGATGCAGCATAATTCACCCGGAATATTTTAACCAAGCCTGGATTCTTCATAAACAGGATTGAATAATCCGGATGATTTACTGCATTCGGCACAACTCAAAGCTGTGCGGCACAATCGAATGCCAACCCGCCAGTGACATCATCACAGGTGTCGTGGTTGCCAACGCTTTGTCTGTATTCGGCCAACAACCATTGCTCGTCTTTGGGCAGGCGTCTGCTGTTGGCGCCAGGTAGTTGCACAGAGTAACTTTTGAACAGTCGATCAAACAATTGAGACACCACGATGCTTAACGATCAAAAAGTCCTCATCACCGGTAGCACCTCCGGAATTGGTAAAGCAATGGCGGCAGCGATGCTCAAAGCGGGCGCACGAGTCGTGATCAATTCCAATGAACCGGATACCGGCAGCGCAGCGCTTGCAGAGTTGGAGGAATTCGGGGAATGTCACTTCATCGAGACCGACCTGTCCTCAGTGGAAGCCTGCCAAGCGCTGGTGGGTGCCGCCTTCGAGCGACTCGGCGGCCTCGATTGCCTCGTCAATAATGCGGCGGCAGCTGTCGGTGGCCCGTTTCGGGATGCGACTGTTGAAGATTTCGCAATGACCTTCGACGTCAACGTTCGGTCGTCATATTTCACGTCACAGGCATTTGCCCGGTTGGTTGGCAAACGAAACTGCGACGCCTGCATTCTTTGCACAGGCTCCACCAATTCAATGCAGGCGGAGAGAGAATCGGTCCTGTATGATACAAGCAAAGGCGCCATTTTAATGCTGGTACGATCACTGGCAGTGACCCTGGCCGAGGATGGCATTCGGGTCAACGGCATCGGACCGGGCCTCGTCAAAACCCGCCTCAACGACTACGCCTCCAGCAGCGACCCGGAATTGCAGGAATTGATGAGATCGCAAATTCCACTCGGCCGCATCGGTGAACCCGATGACATAGCCGGTGCGGCAGTCTTCCTCGCCTCGCCCATGGCCCACTACATCACCGGGCACATGTTGTACGTTGACGGCGGAATCATCGCGCAGCAGATGGTTACATCCACGTGACTGATCGGTTGCAGTGCCGAGTGCCAGGGGCGTGGGCATTGCTGAAACAACACCCGGAACCGCCAACCTGACCGACAACCAGATATGTATGGAAAATCCCGGCAATTACTCAACAGCCCGCCTGCTTGCCAAATCCAAGGCTCTGCCTATCTTGGACGTACCGTCCCCCTAACCGTGTTCGCACATGCTCGTAATGAAAGGAGATGAATAGATGCCCGATCCCAATCACCCCGCCTCCAAGATCACCGCCGAACACGAACAGCAGTTTCGTGAGGAAGGTTATTTCATACTCGATCATGTCATTTCCGAAGAACATTTGGAACTGCTGCGTCGGGTTTGCGGGGAACTGATCGCTGAAACCGACGACCAGATCGACCGCGAGCAATGGGATCAGGTGCGAGAGATCACGCACAAGGGCAAACGGTACTTCATCGATGGTGCCTACGACCGCCGCCCCGACCTTGGACAGTTCCTGTTCAGCGATTACATGGCCGACATTTGTCGGGCCACCATCGGGCCGACAGCGCACCTGTTCAAGAACCAGTTCGTGGTTAAATGCGCGGGCGTAGGGATGAACTTCGGCTGGCACCAGGATTCCGGTTACATCCCTGAACCGCATTCCCCATACCTCTCCTGCTGGTGTGCCCTGGACGATGTCAGCGCGAAGAACGGGACCATTGATGTCCTGCCGTGGTCGCGGGTCGGGGGAAGCCACATTCGAACGCACACACGCGATGAAAACACTAAAGACTTGATTGGCTACGTAGGCGAGGATCCAGGTGTCCCCGTCGAAGTGACCGCAGGCGGCGTGGCAGTGTTTTCGAGCACGACCCTGCACCGAAGCGGCGCCAACACATCCGACCAGGTACGCCGAGCCTTTCTGGCGCAGTATTCACCCGACATCATGCCCTTTAAGGAGGGGACGACACGTCAGGCCGTTCCGTTCTTAAAGGACGGTTTAGTGGTTTGATCATGAATCGGATCTGACTACCCTCGAAATTGCACGGCAGATGGCATCCTTGCGGGTTGCCATACCATGTTAACCAAGTATAGACGAGAGGTTTTTTTGATGCAGACATTTCAGGTTGGCATCATCGGCTTCGGCAGCATGGGCGCGCATCTCGGACGCGCACTTGACCGTGCCACGGGAGGCCTGGTGACGGTAGCCGGCGTGGTGGACCCCGATGATCAGAAGTACCGGCGCGGTTGTGAGTTTCTCGGCAATGAACCGCAGCGGTGCGCCACGATTGCAGAACTCCGGGAGATGCCGCTCGACGGCATTGTCGTGTCGTCGCCAAACCATTGTCACCTGGAGAACATCCAGGAACTGCAGGGGTTGAGCACACCGCTGCTGCTGGAAAAACCGCTTGATGCCAGTTTCGACAAGATCTGCGATGTTCTACGCTTCTCGGAAGAGTACCCGGGCCCCATTATAGTCGATCATGTCATGCGCTATGCGCCCATCATCTCCCAGGCCAAGAAACTGGTTGATTCGGGTGCGATCGGCCAAATCTGTTCCGTCTCATTCGTGCAGAACTGTTTTTACGGCAACAGCATGTACCACTGTTTCCGGCGTACCATGGCCGGCAGTGGCGGCATGTTTATCGAAAAAGCTACGCATGACCTAGACATCATGCACTACATCGTCGGGGCTCGCGCCAGCCGCGTTGCTGCTGTCGCCAGACGCCAGGCCTTCGGTGGCAACAAGCCGAATGATCTGCACTGCAGAGAGTGTGACGAACGCTTCACATGCCCAGAGAGCAGCAATAACACCCAGTATCGCTACGGCAATACCGACAAAATGTTTGAGCAAGACTGGGCAAACGACATGTGCGTGTACGCAGAGGAAGTCGATGTGCCCGACAACGAAGTGTGCATGATCGAATTTGACAATGGTACTTTCGGCACCTATACCCAGTGTTTTTTCAGTCCGGCCAGTTACACGACGCGGGAGTACGAGATCACCGGGCTCGAAGGTATTTTGCGCCTTAGCCTGAGCATCGAGGGAAACCACAACAAGGGCCGTATCCTGCACTGCCGCCGCTTTGGCACACCTGAGGATTCAACAGTCTACGAATTCGACTATCGCAATCGTATCCACTACAACGGCGGCGGTGCTGTCGCCCGGCACTTCTGTCAGCTCATGAGCGGCGAGGCAGAGCCGTTCACAACTGTGCGCCAGGCCTTTGCAGCAGAGGTCCTCGGACAGGCCGCGACGTTGGCGGCACAGCGGGGAGAGTTTGTTGTTCCTCAGGAGCTCTTGCCCGACGACCTGCAGGGCTTATGGGAAGAACTGTAGGATTCACAATGCGCGACCGGGACCAATCGCTCCTGCGACGACGCCATTCGTTCAGCCGATGCCAACGGCTTGCTGAAAAAACACGATTAAACCAGCCGCGCGACAGATGTTCACATCAAAAAGAACGATTCCCCGATGTCACCCTTACATCCCGTTTCATTGCATTCCAGGTCTCGTCTGGTATCACTGTTTTTTACCGTGAAAAAATTTCGATCAGCAGGTTCGACGGTAAGATTATGACCGGATTACAGTTTGACGGATAGAGGAGAAAGCATGAAACCAGAAACCGGTAGAAAAACTCACAGCGCCTGGATTCATCGGGGCGTAGAGGCATTCAACCAGGGCCGATTCGACAACGGCGGCGACAACCTCTATGTCAATGCCAAGGGTGTGATGGAAACCATCCATCGGACCGACGCCAACGGCAACGGCTGTGTGGATCTCGTCTTTCCCAATGCCCACGGCTACATCGAACGAGGCCCCACCTGGATCTATACCCAGGCTGACGGTCCGGGAGATGGCTGGCCGCGGCAGGAGCTGGCCAACGACAGCGGCTGGTGCAGCCTGGTCCGGGACGTCGACGGTGACGGCTACCCGGACCTGATCGTCGTCAACGGTGAAAACGGCGTGACCTCGGAGTTGAACTCCTACATCTATTGGGGCGGGCCGGATGGCCTTACCGGTGAGCGCGTCGAGCTGCCCACTGCCGGCGCTTATTCCGTGGCGACAGCGGATCTGACCGGTAACGGCTGCCTTGATCTGATTATCCCGTCCGCCTGGGTCGACCATCACAACGGCGGCAGGCTGCAGCCGATCCAGGTGTTCGAACAACGCCGGCCGCGAGAGTTTGACGAGGCCACTGAACGCCACGGGCTCGCAGGCATGGCGGCGCTTTATGTCGTTTGCGAAGACCTTACCGGCAACGGCCATCCGGATCTGGTGGTGGCCAACTACCGCGAAGAGTTTGAGTACGACATCGATTCCTACATCTATCCCGGTGTTGCCGGCGGATTCGACCCGGCCCCCATTCGTCTGCCTACCCACTATGCCCTCCACGCCACGGTCGGCGACCTCAACGGCAACGGCTTCAAGGACATCCTGTTTTCCGGCGGTGACCACATCTACATCTATTGGAACCGCGAAGGCCACTTCAGCCCCGAGGACCGGAAAATTCTGCAATGTGCCGGAAACAACACCATGTTCTCCGTAGGTTCCATCCGCATGGATGTAATCGATATCGACCAGGACGGCCGCAATGAACTGGTGATTGCCACCCGCGCAGGCGTGGAAATCCGCGACAGCGAAGACCTTCAGACAGTGCGGCAACAGCTGTCCTGCCCGTTCAGCAACTGGGTGAAAGCAGCGGATCTGACAGGCAACGGAAAACCAGATCTGTTGGTGTCCTGTTACGAAGACGGCTACACGTACGAGTGCGACTCGGCAATCTTCTGGAACGGCCCCGACGGGTTGAATGCCGACAATGTCACCCGGTTGCGCACCGGCGGCGCCGTGGGGGTGACTGCCGGCGATCTCGACGGTGACGGCAAACCGGAGATCATCTTCAACAACACGATGGGCGGCCCGTCCCAGTTCAATCCGGACTTCCCCTTGTATATATACCTGGGCAATGAAGATCACGAATACGATGTGACCCGTCGCCTGGAACTGCCCGCAGGCGGGGGAACCAACACCTACGTGATGGCGGACCTCGACCACAACGGCTATGCCGATCTCGCCTGCGTTGTCCCCGACGCATTGCGAATTTTCCACGGCGGGCCGAATGGGCTGCAGCCGGACAGCTATACCGACCTGCCCAACCTCGGAAATTTCTTCCACTCAGTTTTGGTGGGTGACTTCAACCGCAACGGCTGGCTCGACCTGATCGGCGTCAGCTACACTTACGACGACAAGCCGGAGACTATGGCCAAGTCTTCCGTGCTGTACCACGGGTCGCCAGCGGGCTTTTCACTCGATCGCTCCCAGGTGCTGCCCACCTTCGCCGGTGGCAACGGCCAGGTCGTCGACATCAACAATGATGGTTGGGCTGATTTCGTGGTGTACAACAAGAACGGCTTTATCACGGCCTATCTTGGTGGCCCGGAGGGTTTCTCAGAGGAACGGATGTGGAAAATGCCACTGGCGGGTTCGGGGGCCTGCGGGTTGGGCACCATCGTTCCCGCGGACCTCAACGGCAATGGCTTCCCGGACCTGCTCTGTACAGTCCTGGGGCACTATGAGCGCGGTTCGAGCGGTTTTTTCATCCTCCGGGGCGGTCCGGAGGGGTTTGCCCCCGAACGCACGGAGTTTCACGCCACCGACGCTTCCTGCATCATGATTTCGGCCGCCGATCTGAACAACAACGGCTGCCTGGACCTGATGGTCCCCGCGTATTCGACGCAATTCACGCGGGAACTGCCGGCCCGGATTTTCCACAGTAGTCCGGACGGCATTGATTTCGACAACCCGACGCTGATCCCCTGCGACTCGTCCTGTGCCTTCTTCCCCGTCGACATCACCGGCAACGGGTATGTCGACCTCCTGACAATCTGCCACCGCAACGACCTTGGTCATCAGGTGGAATCACTGTTGTTCTGGAACGGCCCCGAGGGGCTCGACTTCGATCACCCGACGCGGCTTCCCGCCCTCGGACCGCACCTGGCTTCTTCGCGCGATTTCGGCAACGCCTGCACACGCGAGCCGCTGGAGAACTATGTTTCGCCGCCATTCAACATGCAGGACCGGCTGCCGACCCAGCTCAGCTGGCAGGCTACCGTACCGGAGAACACGCAGTTGAAGTTTCAGCTGCGAGCCGCGGAGGATGAAGACGGACTGCTCGCTGCCGCCTGGTCCGGCCCGGAAGGGGAAGGCAGTTATTACGAAATGTCCGGCAGCGCCACGCCGAATATCCGCCCGCCCGCCAAATGGCTGCAGTACAGGGCAACATTCGTCCACACCAACGGCTGCCGCTCGCCGCAGCTCGAGGAAGTACAGGTTGATTTTAACCCGTGACCTCCCGGACCAGAGGGTGCCGTTCACCGATGGCAACCTCTTCTTTCCGTAATTAACGCCGCCGCCCGTTTGCCGGTGGCGGGATTACGCACCCTACCTCATTCGACTGTGAACGAGCTTGTAGCAGACGTTCCCGTATAGAGATCCGTCACCGTCACCGTCCATCTGCCCGGTTGCTCATTGTGGGCAATCGGAAGCGTGATCTGCGCCTGCCCCTCCTCGACGAAAACGCTTTGGGAAAACCACGGCGCCTCGTCACCGTCAGGGGACGTCGCCTTGAGTTTAAGGGGATGCGTACCCTGCGCATCAGCGATTTTTACCTCGATCTCGTATACCCCGCCGCGCCGGACAAGATCGTCGGTCGCCTCGAGCAGCGGCACGCCTAACTCGCGTTCACTCAACACGAGAAACGTCGGCCACCGTGGCCGCAGACCGGTTGCGAACGCTTCGACGGGACCGGCCCGCAGACCGGTGCCCAGCTCGCAGACGTACAGCGGCCGGGATAGGCGTACCGTCACCGGCACGGGGGTGTCGAGATCGGTAAAAGGAGCCGGCGGCGGCGGCGCACTGCTGTCCTGCCAGGTGCTTCTGTCCGGTCCGAAAAGGGCCACAACCTCGATACCATCGCCGGTGCGCCAGCGCATGGCTTCCATGTTCCGGTGCCGCCGGCCCGCTTCGTCAACCATCGTCAGCGGCCATTGTACCCCGGCCTCGGCAAAGATTGTCTGTAAGAAACTCGAGGCGTCCTCGGGGCCGTCATGAGTCGCCAAAGGCGGGAAAGACCACATCGTGAAATTCAGCAGGATCGCGCGCCCTTCCCCAACCTCGTTGACGATACAAATCGGTGTCGCACCCGCCTTTCCCAGGGCCGTGCCTGTGGTCACTTCCAGCGCCGGGTTGACAGCCAGATCGGCGAGGTTCACATCAACTGCGGAGCCGGCGATTGTGCCGGTGATCCTGCCGCCCGCCCTGTCGGCCGGTGCACTGCCGGTGTGGCGAACCCCGAACAGGTCGTCGAGCACGGCGCCGTCGTCACGTTGCTTGCCGCGCGCGCCGTAGATCCCGGGTCTGACATCGGCGATAACCGTGCCGCCATTAGCGACAAAGTCGCGGATCGTCTTCTCCTCCTCGGGACCGATCGCTTCGTACTGCGAAAGGATCATCACCTTGTAAGGCGCGGGATCGAACTCACCACGCCGAATCTGCCCGTCGGTGGTGTATACGAACTGCAGGCCGCTGGCGCGAATGGCCCGGTGCCAGGCGGTGTGATTGCGCCAGGTACGCTCGACCTCGCCGCGATTCCGACCCGCGTGATCCCTGGTTCGGAAGTTGCCGTAGGTGGGACCGGCTTCCTTGTCCTTGTGAGACGTCTGGATCTTGGCCAGCTTGACCGAGGTCATCGAATGGAGCATGACGATGCCGTCATGAAGCATCTCCGAATCTTCGTGCACATTGAGCACCGTGCCGAGTCCGTCAAAAACGATCCGGGCCGAGTCGACGATCCGGCGGACAGAGCCTTTCAGCGACATTTGCGGCGTCAACACGCGGTCGATCCGAAAAGAGCCGATGGTGTTGCCGCCGCGCAGGAAGCTTTCCCAGAAAAACGAAGTGCCCATGAAGTTGCCGTGCAGGTATCCCCTGGGCGCGATCGAGCGGATCACCTCGTTCGTCGTGCCGCCGTGTTCGCCGTAGGGCATCCACCAGCCGGTATTGCGCACGATCACGTCGATGTCGGCGTCCAGGCGAATATCGTTCCCTTCCACGCCGACCCTGGCGTGCGGGTCCATGCGGCGGGCCGTGTCGCCAAAACGCCGTGCGTAATTCGCAAAGTTCCAGTATTGGAAGGACCGCCGGTCGATATAGCGCGGGTAATTCTTCATCGCTTCCGTCCAGGCGGTGGAGCCGTGGGTCTTGCCTTTGCTCCCGTGCTCGTTGTTGGCGTAGGAGAGGTGGTAGCTCTTCCTGTCGTCGGCCGACAGCCAGTGCAGATCTGTCCCGTCTATCTTGGGTTGTATCTCATCGAACTTCTCGTAGCCGGCGCCCCAGGATTCGTTGAGCGCCGCGATAGTGCCATAGTCGTTCTTCAACCAATCCTGGTAGACCTTCCAACATGCGGCGTGCAGGCAGGAACCGAACACCGCCTGCTCGTCGCCCATGCTGTAGGCGAGCACCCCACGACAGCGGAAATCCATTTCAGCGTCGAGGTGACTCTTGATTTGCCCGGATATGGCGGGTTCGTCATTCCAGCACATTTTGCCTTCGAGAACTCCGTTGCGGTCGACACCGGGTTCCTGGGCGCCGGTGTCGGGAAGGCGGTAGAGGTCGCTGGCGCAATACGGCGTGTAGTTCATGCCGGCCCGGGTCATGTACCACCACGGCCCGTGGCTGGTCTCGAGGCGCGACGTCACACCGGAGGCCGCCAGCAGGTCTTCGGCGATGTCATCATATACCGACGAGTAAAGACGTCCCCAAAGTATGAAGTTCCACTGGTCCTGCTTGCGGTTCGCGATGGTGTACGGGTCAGGCGCGTAGCCGTAGCAGATCTCTTCGCCGTCAGCCACGAGTGCCGCCTCGATCCCGAGGTAGTGCGGCGTCACTGCTGACGTTGCCAGGGAGAAGGTGGTCTGTGCGGCGGGGCTGCGGATCTCCTGCCGGGCAACTATCCGGCGGTAGCGGTCCACGGCGTGCACCCGCAGCGTGCGCTCGGCGCCGGCGTCTGTGTCGATGGTGACCGTGCCGGTAATCGGCTCGCCGGTCTCGCCCCAGTCTCGATCGACCTTGACCCGGCCGATCCTCTCCTCAGAGGTGACCGTGAATTGCTCGACAGCCCAACCCTCGACGCCGCGGTCACCGCGGACGATTACATCGACGGCGTATCTACCCGCAGGCAGGGCGGGCAGCGGGAACTCATGGGCGCCGTTCGCTGTGTCGATGTCAAGAACGGCCGGCAGCTGCATGGCACCGCGCGACTGGCTGCGTATGCGGGCGGCAAGGTTGATGGGACCGGCCACGCCCTCCCCTTTCCAGGAGATGCTGATCTTGTGCGTCGGCAGCCCGACACGGTCCAACGCAGGACCCGGAAGAGATACCGACATCTGTAATCGCGGCTGGCGCCCGGCGGCCCACAGGACAGCGCGCCCCCGCCTTTCGGAGCGCAGATCTCGGGGCAGATCGGTTCCGAATATGTGGGCCACCTCGTAGACCGCCGGCGGCCGACGGTGGTAGACGTGCCAACTGTGGACCGTCGCCAACGCGACCAGGCGGCCCTTGCCGTATTTCCAGGCCTTGGCGTCGAGCCCCGCCAAAGCGGCGGGGAATTTTATCTCTTCGGCCTTGGAGATGACCGGCTTGTCGTCGTCGCCGACTTTGTACAGCAGCGCCATACCAGCCCCCGCCCGCACACGGTCGAGGATGGCCGCGTACGATGCATCCGGAAGAAATCCAATGACCGGGCCGGTGAAGACGTAGCAGTCGTAGGGCTTCTGCAGCAACCGCGCCAGCCGCTCTTCGCCGATGGCGCCACCATAGACGCCGGAGCCGCCGGCATACGCCGTTGCATATGTATCGCCCTGGGCGGGCAAGACGAGTACTGCATCCCCGTCAATATCGAAGCGCTGCTTCAACTCCACGGCATGCCGCAAAGGCAACACATTGACATCGGCGGACAGCGGGGCAATAAAGAGTGTCCGGACAGTGCCGCGGGCATAGGGCCTGGCAAACTTCGTGTGCGGCGTCTCGGAGGAATTCTCGATCGAGTTGGTCTCTTCAAGTACCTCCGGGCTCGGCATGGACGGCCCGGCCGTTACGCCTGTGGTGAGGCCGGTCAGCAGTATGGCGCACACCCGCAGGCATACCCGCCACAGGCCGATGCGGTCCGATGTGCCGCAGCCGGTCAGGTCAAGGTGATTTTTTTTCGTTTTCCTGCTCATATCAAGTGTCCCCCTCAACTGACAAAGGCCAGCAACTTGCAAGCATAAGCTTGGTTACCGTAATTTTCCAGTATGCGCTGCTGCGCACGCCGGGCAGCGTCCCGGCGCTTGTCGTCGTGTGCCAGCCACCATCTGGCCTTGTCGGCCAGCTCATCGAGCGTCTCCCAGGTATCGATCTCCTTGCCAATCTCGAAAATCTCCTCGATGCCGTTGACGTAATCGGTGAGCATGAAACCGCCGCTGCCGGTGATCGCCGTGTCACGCTGATTCAGGTACCCATATGACAATGGCGAATTGTGCTGGTTGATACTGATCTTCGCAGCCTGATACAGTCCGGGCAATTCGAAATACGTCCGGAAACCACGGTAACAGTTACGCGGGATATCGTCGAAAACACCGAAGCCCAGTCCCCCGTAGATGTGAACACGCCCGAGCTCATTCACCGTGCGAACGACGTCCTGGCGCAGGGCGCGCTGGTCGGGGAAGGCGATCGTGTGGGTGATGCGCTCGACCTCGTCCTCGGATTTCAAATAGTCGGCCGCGTCACCGCCCTGCTTTGCATACAACGACAAGACAGTGACCGAAAAGTCGCAGTCTTCGAATGGCGTAGGTTTAGCCGTGCGATGCAGCCCCAGCGCCGGGGGCGGGTACAGCACGATCGCCTCGATGCCGCGCTCGGCATACACCGCCACACTTTCTTTACAGCAGGTTGCCGCAAATTCGAAATCGGCAGAGAACTCAGGACTTGCCAACAGGTCCCACGGATCGTCCTGGGTGTGCGTTACGGTCTTGCACCATGGAAATTTCTCGCGCAACTCACGGATCAGCCCGGGGGGTTGATCGTCTTTGCTGAACCACCAGAGCAGGAGCTTCGGCCGTCGCGCCTCGATCGTCTTGAACAACGCCGTCTTGAAAGCCTCGACGTCGGCGTACGGAAGCGGCCACTCGCTCGGGTCAGCGATGACGTCCGCCTCTTCGTTCGCCAGGGCGATATCGTCATCGAGGCTGGCGCGGATACACCCCCGCGTCGGCTGATAGATCACCTCGCAACCGATGCCTTCGAACCCTTGCTTGATACTCCACAGCGATTGTCCGGGGAAAAAACTGCCCAGCAGTAAAACAGTGTCCATTGATGTGCCCTGAAAAAAGTAGAAAGAATGGAGGATATGGGAAATATGGTAGCGCTATCCAGCCATTCTTCCTATTCTTTCGCATAGATAACGCATGCATTTGTACAGGAGGGATTCAAGCCAGTCTTAATTCAATCACGGTGGCCGCCACATGTCGCGGCACGCGCAACCGCAGCTCGCCGTCCTGCCGCCGCATGCGCACCTTGCGCTCACCGCGATACAAAGGACCGCTGCAGACCGCGGTCTTCACCTGGTCCGCGGCCCGGCAACGGACACCGATTTCCAATCCTGCGGCCTGCCCCTGAGCAGACAAACAACTTTCGCCGGTACTGACGATACTCACAAGAATATTGCCGTTCTCGGCAACAAAGATGTTGCCGGCGATACCGTGAGGCAGCTCCAGGGGATCGGGTTCGAGCAGCCAACGCCGCCCGTAGAATTTCTCGACCAGCGGCCGGTAGCGCTCGATCATCTGTCGGATCGCCTCGGGTGGATTCGGATACAATGAATACGAGGCCCCGCTCAGCAGGCAGCATTGGAACATCGCCTCCGCCTTACCCGGGTCGTCATGATAGAACGCCAGAAATATCAGCGGCTTCGAAATACACAGATACTTGACGACATCGGCGATCCACGACGCCCCTTCGGCCATCAGCCCGTCCATGTCCTTCTGCACCTCAATGTTGTACGGGCCGTTGGCGTACAGGACCTTGCCGCGGCGATGCGTTGCCGCGGCAAGTTTGCGGACCGGCTGCTCGAAACAATGCCACAATCGGTATACGGGTTTGTTGTCGACCATCGTGATGCCATCGTCATGGGCATAGTCGATGGCGTCGTAACACAGCTGATCGAGGAAGATCCCGTCGATTTCCGGCAGCCGCCGGTAGAGGCGCGAAATTTTCCGCCTCATGTCTTTGCCGAAGGCTGTGGACGCATCGGCGTTCATCAAAACGGAATCATCGCAGCTTGGATACGATTCCCCATGCTCATTGAGCGCCAGGCTGTCGGGAAATTTTTTCACGATGCACGGCGATGCATCGCCGCCGGCCTGCCAGTAAAACAGGCTCTTGACGTCACGTTTCTTTACGGTCGCGAGGTGTTTGTGCAGGACATCGTACGTGATCGAGCCATCCTTGCCGGCGGCCGGCGAACCGGCGGCAGCATCAACGACCGCACCGCCGACCTGATCAACCGCCACGCAGGCCCCGTAGTTATCCACGGCGTGCCACTCGTCTTCATCCGGCAGGTAATCACCGTACCAGGAAAATGGCAGTGCAGCTCCGACCAGCGCAGCTGATGCGGCAGCATCGAATCGATTTCGCTGCCGGTCATGAACGGGTGTCCCATCGTATAGCCGCCCTCGTATTCACGAACGGCTGGGTTGGGCGGATCAAAATAGGTCGGGTTGTTTTGGTACAGCCACGCCAGGCCACTGCGCCAGCACGGTTCATGGGCATGGAAAACAAAACTGGTGCGCGCCGGTTGGTCGGGGCGCAGCGCCAGCATCGAGGTATTCAGGATGATCCCCGGCTCACGATAATCCATGAACTCGAAGCTCAGCCGGGAGGTGCGAAAGGCGAACGGCTTGGTCACGGTCAGGCCGACGCCCAGGTCCCGGCGATAGAGGGTCAGCGACGGCAGCAGCGTACCGTAACACACTTCGCCGTACTGCAGATCGAGCCCGCCCAGACGCTCGATCGTGGTGGGAAAGTCGGCCCGTGCAGTCCACACGTTGATGCCATATGCCGGCTCGGGTATCGGCAGCAGCTGTCGTACCTGGATTGACCGGGCTTTGGCACCCGGGGCCAGGGTGATTTCCAGATCCCAGCGCAAAGTGTCACCGACAAGGCGCCAGGTTTCCTTGAGGGCGAACTCGGACCCTTGATCTGCTTGGTCGTGGTGACTTTCGTTCGCGTCTTGCAGGTACTCGCCTGGATCGGCTGATCGACATCGCTGTAACTGCGGCGCTTGCGATCATCTATAATGGTGATTGAACCAGGACGATCGCTCCAGTCCGCAGTGCCGGCGCCGCAACGCAGGCGCAGGGCCAGCAGATTCGAGCGCTGGTTACAGAATTCGGCTTGGAAATGCCTGTTTGACAGTTGCATGGGAAAAGGGTAATGCTGGGAACAGAGAAGGCAAGTGCGCATGGATACAGCACCGCCTTTGTGTTATATTTTCTTTTGTGCTTTAACTCTTTTTTTACCTTTTGGAAGTAACATGATTATCACCTGCGGTCCGGCGAAGTCGCAACAGCGCCGTGCAACTTTCACCCTGATCGAATTGCTGGTTGTCATTGCAATTATCGCAATCCTCGCATCAATGTTGCTGCCGGCCCTGAACAGCGCCAAGGCGCGGGCGCTGAATGTGGTGTGCATTGGCAACTACAGGCAGCTTTTCATCCCGATCACCTCGTACGCGGATGACAGTGAAAACTATCTGCCGCCAAGTAATCCTTACCGTTTGACCTCCGACATCACATACAACTGGCCGTTTCTACTCGCCAGTAACGCCTATATCGGTGGGGGAAGCTACACCCTGACGCCCACCGCCGGACTCGATCTGTACACGAACCCAGCGGAAAGCGGCTACCAGCAAAACGGCGAATTCGTGGTGCCGCCAAGCCTCTATTGCCCGGCAGATGAATACGGCACGAAATTCGGCAGCGGATACAACGGCAACTGGCATCAATCATCATACTCGGCGGCAAACTGCTGGTGGGCACCGGCGAGACAAGTAATACAGAGTCCACTGTCGTCTGGATGAACGAACGCGGTTTTGGCGCCGGCGGACGATTCAGCGACATTCGCTGGGACACGACCTACTCTTTCATGTATCCGGTCACCAACGGCAGTTGGCGTATCGCGAATCACCACAATGGCAAGTACAACCTACTGTACGGCGACGGTCACGTCGACAATGACTC
>Ga0114993_10000609_pt1 | contig 41412 bp, 33 predicted proteins | sample ArcticOcean_MG_C_FD_87042 | JGI IMG/M metagenome (GOLD analysis project Ga0114993, IMG submission 87042) | Marine microbial communities from western Arctic Ocean - ArcticOcean_MG_CB2_150 | ecosystem: Environmental > Aquatic > Marine > Oceanic | place: Arctic Ocean: Canada Basin | collected...
AAAACAGCTAATTTAATTTTCAATAATTTATCATTAGATTTAAGCTCATCTGTTTTTTTAATTAGCCGATCAAGGTCTAAATGATTTTCCTTAAGCTTATTAATCAACAAGATTACTTTCTCTTCCAAAACTAAGATGGTTTTAGTATAATTATTCATAAAATCATTTACTTATTCACAAATCTAAATATTTCCTAATAATTTATTTAATTTTCCGAAACTATTGAATATTAAAATGTATAGAAAGCAATTTCTTGAAATTACAATAATATTTTTTTCAAGTATAATTTATAGTCAAAATGTTGCTTCTCCCCTTGAAATCCCTCTAAATCTTTCTGGAACTTTTGGTGAATTAAGAAATACTCATTTTCACACAGGAATTGATATAAAAACTAAAGGTAAACAAGGACTAAAAGTTAAATCTATAAAAGACGGATATGTTGTTTGGATTAAAGTTAATAAAGGAGGTTATGGTAAAAGTGTGTACATAAAGCATCCTGATGGAATTACATCTATCTATGCTCATCTAAAAAAATTTTCTAATAAAATAGAGGCTTATGTAAAAAATTTACAATACCAAAAAAAATCTTATGAAATTCAAAACTTTCCAAGTGCCGGTGATCTAAGTTTTAAAGCTGGAGATTTAATAGGGTATAGTGGTAATACTGGTAGTAGTACTGGACCTCATTTACACTTTGAAGTAAGAGACTCTAGAACAAATAATCCGTTAAACCCCATTAAATTTGGTCTTGATGTCATTGACACAATTAAACCAATAATTAATAGTCTTTATCTATATAAAGTATATACTGATGGAAACTATCATCTTTTAAGGAAAATTGAAATAAAAAAAATAAATAAAGGATCTTATATAGCGTCTCCAATAAAACATAGTGGTCGCCTTGGAATTGGTATTAATTATTATGACAGACAAAACAAAACCTATAGCAAGAATGGAATATATTCCATTGATTTTAATATCAATAACCAATCAGTGTTCAATTATAAAATGGATAAAATCAGCTTAGATGATAAAAAATATTTAAAGTTATTGGTTGATTATAAAAATTGGTATCTCAAAAAAAATAAAATTCAAAAGTTGTTTACTCATCCAGAGTCTAAATATAGCTTTATTAATAACTCAAGTTCAAATGGGACATTTACTGTTTTAGATAATAAAAGTTACAGCGGAAATATAAACATAAAAGATTATAATGGCAATAAAACTGAAATTAAGCTAACATTTGAAGGAGTTATTAAAAATTCTCTTCAAAATATTTCTAAAAAAAATTTAATTAACCCGGACTATGAGTATAATTTTGACTTAAATGGAGTTACGGTCAAATTTCCAAAAAAATCTTTTTATAATGCAGTTAATCTTGAAATCAAAAACAAAAACGACACATTAGATCTTGGAAAAAATATTCATCCAATAAATGAAAGTGTTGAAATAAATTTTAAGGTTATAAGTAATGATAGTTTATTTATAAAAAAAGGTTTCATCGCTAAATTAAATAAATACGAAAATCCTATATTTTTAAAAACAAAAAAAACTGATAATATCTGGACAGTAAAAACAACTGAGTTAGGGAAATACACTTTGGCTATAGACACCATTTCTCCGAGCGTTAAACCACTAAATTTTAAAAAAGATCAATGGGTAAATAATTTAAAATTTTTAAAATTAAAAGTCAGAGATGATCTTTCAGGAATCAGATCTATTGAGGGGTCAATTAATGGTAGGTGGATTTTATTTGAGCATGAACCAAAAAACAATACAATTAGTTACAATTTTTTAGATAATTCTTTTCCAAATGGTAAACATTTATTGGCAATCGAAGTAGTGGATTTAATTGGAAACAAGTATTTGTACGAAACTGTGTTTTTTAAAAAATACTAAGTTTGGTTAATTAGTTAAATTCCTTCAAAACATCCATTAAATAATCAACTTCTTTCTTTGTATTAAACGTTGAAAAAGAAAATCTTAATGAAGGCCAATCATTAATTTGTTTTTCTTGAACTTGCTTCAAAACATGAGATCCTTGGTTACTTCCTGATTGACATGCACTTCCTTTAGAACAAGCAATTCCTTTTAAATCTAAATGAAAATCTAATAAAGATGCTTTTTCTTTTATTATTGGTAATGCAACATTTACTATGGTATATGTGCTTTCATTTGGGTCAGAACTACATCCATTAAAATGAATATTTGGAATAATTTTTTTGATAGATTCTATGAAATAATCTTTTATAAATTGTATATGTGTTTTTTCTTCTTTTAAGTTTCTATAGCTAATAGAAATAGCTTTTTCCATTCCAATAATATTTGGTAGCGCCTCTGTTCCGGCTCTTAAACCTCTCTCTTGTGCTCCGCCAGAGATAAAGGGATTTATTCCACTATTTTTTTTAACATAAGAAAAACCTATTCCTTTTGGGCCATGAAATTTATGAGCTGCCGCAGATAAGAAATCAATATTAGATTTTACAACGTCAATATTAAAATGAGCAACACCTTGAACAGCATCAGTATGAAATAACGTATTGAATTTTTTACAAATTGAACCAACACGTTCAATATCTAAAATGGTTCCTATTTCATTATTAACAAACATGAGAGTTACTAACTTTTTTGAGTTGTCATCTTTTAACAACCTTTCAAAATCCTTATAGTCAATTTGACCTTTATTATTTGTTTCAACATACTTGATAACAATTCCAGAAGATTTTAGATCGTCAAGAGTATGTAAAACTGCATGATGCTCTATTCTTGAAGAAATAATTGTTGTTACATTTAAATCTTTAACTGCACACCTAATCAACATGTTATCTGACTCGGTTCCGCCAGATGTGAAAATTATTTCTTGAGATGAAGCATTAAGATGTGAGGCAATTGTCTTTCTTGCATTTTCTAACTTGGCTTTAGCTGATCTTCCAAAAGAATGTGTTGAAGATGGATTACCATAGGTTTCCAATAAACAATTTTTTATTTCATCAACAACTTCATGTCTTATAGGAGTAGTCGAAGCATTATCGAAGTATACTTCCATAAAAAAACTAATTTTTACAAAGTTAATTAAGATTCAAACTCTTGCAATGTTTTTTTAATAATAGTAAGACAATCTTTCATTTGATCTAAAGTTATTACTAGTGGTGGTGAAAAACGTATAATATTACCATGAGTTGGTTTTGCTAATAACCCATTATCTCTTAACCTTAAACAGATATTCCATGCTGTTTTACTTTGAGATGTGTCATTAATAACGATAGCATTCAACAAACCTTTACCACGGACTAGTTTAACAATTGAACTAGTTTTTATATACTCATTGATTTCTTCACGAAAATATTCCCCTAACTCTTTTGAGTTTTGTGTCAAATTTTCTTCTTTAATAACTTCCAATGCCCTTTTTGCAACAGTTGTTCCTAAAGGATTTCCACCAAAAGTACTTCCATGTTGACCGGGTTGAATTACATCCATAATTGATGAATCACATAAGACAGCTGATACAGGCATTATTCCAGCTGAAAGAGCTTTACCAAGAATTAATAAATCAGGTTTTGCATCCTCATAATCGGTTGCTAATAATTCACCTGTTCTGCCTAAGCCTGTTTGAATCTCATCAGCAATAAATAAAACATTATTTTCCTTACAAATTCTTTTTGAGCCTGCTAAAAAACCATCATCCGGAACGCAAACACCAGCCTCACCTTGAATCGGTTCCACTAAAAAGCCCACAACATTATTACTTGACTTAATCGCATTTTGTAAAGCACTTAAATCATTATATGGAATGCTAATAAAACCTGGAGTATGAGGACCAAAGTAGTCTTTTGAACCAGGATCAGATGAAAAAGAAATTATGGTAGTGGTTCTTCCATGAAAATTATTTTCACAAACAATTATTTGAGCTTTATTTTCAGGGACTCCTTTAATTGTATGTCCCCATTTACGAGTAATTTTGATTGCTGTTTCAACTCCCTCAGCTCCAGTATTCATAGGTAAAAGTCTTTCAAAACCAAAATACTTTGTTGCAAACTCCATATATTCTCCAAGTTTATCATTATGAAACGCTCTTGAAGTCAAAGTCAAGTTTTGAGCTTGGGTAATTAAAGCTTTAATTATTTCTGGATGACAGTGACCTTGATTTACTGCAGAATACGCAGACAAAAAATCATAATATCTTTTCCCATCAACGTCCCAAAGAAAAACACCAAGACCCTTAGATAAAACTACTGGAAGCGTATGATAATCATTTGAGCCAAATTCTTTCTCTAAATCTAGATGATATTTAGATGAGCTGTTAATTTTAATTGATTTTTTATCCAAAAGTTTATTTTAAATATATCAGTAATAAACTGCATGTTTGTTACATTTAAAACATTGAGGCTTATTATTGTTGTAAATATATAAAAATATTAGTGATTTAATCTACATTAGTTTTGCAACCTATTAAAATAATTTATTTGATAACAATTATTGACACAAACAATTTTAATTTTGCAGAATGAGAAGAATAAAAAAGTTAACTCTTGAAAATATAACAATTATTGACACCTCTAGTAAAGGTAAATCTGTAGGCAAAACAAAAGAAGGTGAAGTAGTCTTTATTGATAACGGTGTTCCTGGAGATATTGTAGATGTACATGTATATAAAAAGAGAAAGGGTTATTTTGAAGGTAAAATTGACAAAATAATATCTTCATCACCTCATAGAGTTGATCCAAAATGTGATCATTTTGGAATTTGCGGGGGTTGTAAATGGCAGAATATGGAATATTCAACTCAACTAATTTATAAACAAAAAGAAGTTTTTGAAAATATCAAAAGAATAAGTAAAATTGAATTGATTGAACCTGAAACTATACTCGGCTCATCGAAACAATACTTTTATAGAAATAAGATGGAGTTTTCTTTTTCTAATAGAAGATGGCTGACTACTGAAGAAATAAATAATAAGGGAAAAAAGCTAGATAAAAATGGTCTTGGGTTTCATAAACCTGGAATGTGGGATAAAATTATTGATATTAATAAATGTTATTTACAAGAAGAACCTTCAAATAAAATCAGAAATTCAATAAGAGACTACTCTATTAAAAATAATCTTTCTTTTTATGATCATCATTATAAAAGTGGTCTACTTAGAACCCTAATTATAAGAACAAGTTCAATTGGTGATTTAATGGTGTTAATTCAGTTTTTTGAAAGTGATTTAAAAAAAACACATGGTTTACTTGATTATTTAAAATCTGAATTTCCAAAAATAACTTCTCTAAATTATTGCGTTAATAAAAAGGATAATGACACAATTTATGATCAAGAAATAATTTGCTACTCTGGAAAAGATCATATAACTGAGGTCATGGAAGATTTAAGTTTCAAAATTACCCCTAAATCATTTTATCAAACAAATAGCCAGCAAGCACATGAATTATACAAACTAGCCCTTAACTTTGCAAAACTAGAAGGATCAGAAATTGTATATGATTTATATACTGGAACTGGAACAATTGCTCAATTTGTATCAAAAAAATGTCATAAAGTAATTGGTATTGAATCTATAACAGAAGCTATAAACGCTGCAAAGTATAATGCAAAAGTTAATAATATTAAAAATGTAGAATTTGTAGTTGGAGATATGAAAAAGGTTTTTAATGACGATTTTATTAAAAATCATGGTAAAGCTGATGTGATCATTACTGATCCTCCAAGAGATGGCATGCATAAAAAAGTAATTGATCAGATTTTGAAATTATCACCAAGTAAAATTGTGTATATAAGCTGTAACAGTGCAACTCAAGCAAGAGATTTAGCAATACTTAAAAGTAAATATAAAATAACAAGATCTCGAGCAGTTGATATGTTTCCGCAAACTCATCATGTAGAAAATGTTGTACTTTTAGAAAAATAATGGAAAGACGGCTAACACTAATTTCAACATTAACAATTTTGTGTTTTGTTTTATTAAGCAAATGCGAAAGAGATGATATCTGCGTCGAAGGAACAGTAGGGACTCCAAATCTAATAATTCGATTTTTTGATGCTAATAATGTAAATGAACCCAAATCCGTTCCTTTCATGGTAATCAATAAAATAGATGATGATTATAGAGATTATATAAAAAGGTTTTTAATAGGAGCTGATTCAATTTCAATACCACTGAAAAGCTCTCAAAACTTTACTGAACTAAAGTTTTTTTATAATTGGGGTGGTGAAGATGAAAACATAGATACGTTAAAAATCAATCATGATCGATTTGATATTTATTTAAATAGAGCATGTGGTTTTATTGGTCAATATATCTTTAAAGAAAGTCCAATTGAAGGTATAAACACAGAGGGTTCCTGGATTAAATCGTATAAAATTATTAAAGATTCAATATTAAATGAAGAAAGTATGCACCTGGCATTATATCATTAGTTTTCTTTTTGTTTTTAATTTAAATTTATTATCAGCTCAGTCTAAAAGTGATAGTTTATTAATAAAAAAAGAAATAACTCCACTTACTCTTCGTTTTGGCATAGATTTATTTCAACCAGCTATAAGTCAGTTTGATAAAACGATAAAAGGATTTGAAATTGTAGGAGACCTGAGAATTAAGGAGGATATTTACATAAGTACTGAAATAGGCACGCTAGAAAGAACTCAACAATCTGAACTTATAAATTTCACAACATCTGGAAGCTATATTAAATTAGGGGCTGATTTAAATATGTATAAAAATTGGACTGGTATGAATAATCAAGTTTATTTGGGAATAAGATTGGCTAATAGTTTATATAATCATAATATTAATAATTATTTTTTATATAGAACTGAACAGCTCTATGGAGAAGAAATTGTTGAAAGCGAATATTCTACAGGTAAAATAAGTGATTTAAATGCCCAATGGATAGAATTCATTGTTGGAATGAAAGTTCAAGTTTTAAAAAATACTTATATGGGGTTTAGCCTTAGATTAAATCGATTATTAAGTAATAATACACCTAAAAATTTTGGAATTTTATTTATTCCAGGATTTAACAGAGTTACAGATGAAAATATTTTTGGTTCATCTTTCAATTATACAATAACATACTCTATACCCTTTAGGTTCAAAAAATATAAATAGGTTATTTTAATTTATTATTTAATTTGTGAACTTTTTTTGTTCCAGGATAAATAGGAAAATATAATAATCTTGATTCTAATTTTCCATTAAATAATTTTATTTTCCTGCTGGGTCTTAAACCCACAAATTTCATTGCATTTAAATTTGATGTTATAAACCAAGCATCAGTATTGGGGTATTTAGTCTTTAATGTGTCTCCAATATTTTTATATAATTTTTCTATGTCACCAGTTAAACGCTCTCCATATGGTGGATTTGTTACTATTTGTAGTTTTTCATTTGAAGATTTAATTGATTCAAAAAAATTGTTTTGTTTAACAGAAATTAAATCACTTAGACTGGCCTGATTTATATTTTGTTTAGCTTTTGTAATAGCCGAGGGAGATTTATCATAACCCAATATATGTATATTAGGCTCCTTAACTTTCTTTAATTGAGAATCTTGAATTAACTCAAATAAATTAAGGTCCCAATCTGGCCATTTCTCAAATGCAAATTCATCTCTATTAATATTAGCAGGTATATTACAAGCCATCATAGCAGCTTCTATTAAAATAGTACCACTGCCGCACATTGGATCTAAAAAGTCATTAGTTTTATCCCAATCTGATAATTTAATTATTCCAGCAGCCAAAACTTCATTTATTGGAGCAATATTAGTTGATGTTCTATATCCTCTTTTGTGTAAAGATTCACCTGATGAATCAAGCAATAGGTTGCAAACATTGTTATTAATATGAAGATGAAATCGAAAATCTGGGTGTATTAAATCTACATATGGACGATTTTTATTTTCATCTCTAAATTTATCAACTAAAGCATCTTTAGCTTTTTGAGAGACAAATAATGAATGTGTGAAAATATTTCCCGAAAGAACTGAATCAAAAACAAAAGTATTGGACTCATCCATGTATATACTCCAATCATACTTGTATAACTCATTGTATAGATCTTCATTTGAGTTAGCTTTAAAATTATGGATAGGTTTTAATATTTTAAGTGCTGTATGTAAACATAAATTTGCCTTATAAATAAAGCCTTTATCACCCATAAAGGTTACTATCCTATTGCCTATCTCAATATTTTGAGCACCAAGATCCAGAAGCTCTTTAGCCAAAACTTCTTCCATCCCATAGAAGGTCTTGGCAACTATTTTAAAATTATTATCCATATATCATTTACGGATCAAAAATACTTTAATTTTGCTGAAAATATATTTTTATTAAAAATGAAAATTATTAATATTTTATTTCCATTAGTCGGGTGTTTATTAGGATTTTTAATTGCCTTTAATTTTAAACCAAAAGACACTAAGCTAATTTTAGCTTTTAGCGGTGCATTTCTTATAAGTTTAATAGTATCTGATGTGTTACCAGTTTTATATGTAAATGAATTATTTTCTCCAGGACCTTGGATAATGGGTGGTATTTTATTACAAATTATTTTAGAGTTTTTTTCAAAAGGTGCTGAACACGGGCATTCACATTCTGAGATAAGCCGGAATCAGTCCATTTTAATTATAATCAGCTTGTGCCTGCATGCATTTATAGAAGGAATTCCTCTTGTAAAATTTGAAACATTAAGCTGGGGAATATTTTTTCATAAAATTCCTGTATCAATGGTTGTTTATTTATTGTTTAGAAAAGAATTAAATTTTAATGGTTTTAATTTATTATACCTTGGATTGTTTTGCTTAGCTACTCCTATTGGAGTATTTATTTCTTATACAAACCCAATTATTGACAAAATTTTATATCCCTTAACTGCCTTGGTTGTTGGTATGTTACTGCATATTGGAACAACTATTCTATTTGAAAGCAGTGAGGGACACAAGTTTAATACTCAAAAAATGGTCAGTATCATAATAGCTATATTAATTGTTGCGATTATTTAAATAAAATGAAATTTTGTAATTTAAACAAAAATTGAATTATGAAAAAAATACTTTTTGTCTTTATTCTTGGATGTATTTTAAGCTGTGGTAATGACATTATAATAGATAATACTGCTACTAAAGACAACTCAAAAGATATAGAAACGTTTAACTCTCATGTAAAATCAATTCAAGATAAATTGATAAAGGGTTTTAAAACAGAAGACCACGATCTTATTATGAGTGTCTTTGCTGACACCATAAAATGGAATGGACCAAACAAGAAGCTTCTTAATGAAACTAGTCCATATAATGAAGTGTCTGAAGCCATTAAAGGTTATCTAGCTACCTATGAAAATCATAATCTTAAAGATGTAGGATATGTTGGAGGAAATATTTACAATTCTTCTATGAAGCCTAACTCAAACCCAAACAATATCCGTGTTTATGGTAACTGGCATCACACCCATTCAGAAAGCGGAGTTGATGTAAGTCATAAATGGTTTGCAGTAGCAAGATTTAATGAAGATGGTAAAATTTATAGATTCAATGATTTTTTTGATGTTACAGGCTTTCTTCAACAACATGAAGAATAATCTGGATAACTATCAAAACATTATAAAACCCACTCTTTTTTAAATTGTGGGTTTTTTTATAATAAAAAAATATAATAAATGAAGCTACCCTCCTACTGCAGTAAATAATAAACAATTCAAAACCTAATTGAATTATGTACAAAAGTAACAATCAAATATTATCAAATACGATTATTTGTTAATTAACTGACAATTAGTCATTGTATTTTTATATAATACTGCCATTATGTCTTTTATTATAAAGGGCACTGATTTTGTTTTATATGAGTTGTAAAAAAATGTTTAATTAAAAATAAAAATATTATGAACTTAATTAGAAAACAAAATACATGGTTTCCATCTTTAATGGATGAATTTATAAATACAAATTGGAATATAAATATTCCTAGTTATTCAAACTCACTACCTGCTGTTAATGTAAAAGAAAATGATAAAGACTTTTCTTTACAAATTGCAACACCAGGACTAAATAAAGATAATTTTGAAATAAGCTACGAAAACAAAGTGCTGTCAATTGAAGTTGTTCAAAATGATGATAATAACAACGACTTTACGAGACAGGAATTTAATTATAACTCATTTAAAAGAAGCTTTAAAATTCCTGAAAGTGTAGAATTATCAAAAATTAGCGCTTCTTATCTTAATGGAGTACTAGATATTAAATTACCTAAAACTAAAGAAGCCCAGCCTCAACAAAAGAAATTGATAAAAATCAAATAACGATTTATATTATTTAGTTATTTAAAATATAATTAGCTTCTTAAACCCTCCATTCGGAGGGTTTAAGAAGCTAATTATATAATTTATGATTTAGAGTTTCTTTTAATTCTATTTATTAAGTTTTTACCAGTAACCGCACTAGCAGTTAATAACCCCGAAAACAATGCGCCCCCTACCCCTGCAGTAACAATATCTTGACCTGTAAGAAAAAAGTTTTTTATTTCAGTTTTTGGCTTTAAAAAACCCTGATCAAAACGTTGTGGATTATGGTCTATTCCATATAATTCTCCCTTTTTATAATTAACAAAATTTTGAGTTGATAATGGGCTTGACAATTCATAATGATCTATTTTACCTCTAAGGTTTGGAAATTCTTTAAACAAACATTCTAAAAGTCTTTTAGAAATGTTTTCCTTAAGCTTTTCATAAGAACCTCCCCTTTTCATCCATTTTGTGTTTTCCCAACCAGAAAAAACCTCATAAGGCAAAAGAGTTATCACGTCGATGGTACTTTTATTAGGATATCTTTCACTCCAGCTGGGGTCTTTAGATGATGGAAAAGAAACATAAACCAACGGAAATGGTGCGCTAATATCTTTCAAATAAACCTCAACACATTCATCATGACTTCCTTTTTCTGGATAAATCCACAAATTATGCTTAGGAAGACTTAAGTCTTCAGGAGAGCCTTTTAATCCAATGTAAAGGCAACCATGAGATACTGAAGGCTTAACTCTATTTAATCTTGGGATCAGATTATACTTTTTAACAATCCTTGAAGGAATTAACTTTTCATAAGTATTAAAAATCCCTGTCCCACTTATTATAGTATTTGCAAATAGTTCTTTTCCGTCTGACATTAATACTCCAATAGCTTTGTTATTTTTAATTATAACCTCTCTTACTTCTGCACTAACCAAAATTGTCCCTGAAGATTTTTCTATTATTGGATCAATTGTTTCTAAAATTCTTGACGACCCACCAACCGGAAAACTACCTCCATCAAAATAATGCTTAACTACCGATGCATGCATCGCAAAACTACTCTGCTTAGGAGGAAGCCCATAATCTCCATATTGAGCAGTAAGCAATTTAATAAGCTCCTCATTTTTAGTTATACTGGATAGAGCTTCATATGTTGTTTGACTTGAATATTTTAAATAATCTTTCTTCATAAAACGGCCTATAATTATATTTAAAATATTTGGCAACAACTTACTTAAGTAAAATTTACCTGTCGATTTGTTTGATGAAAAAACAAGATCTATGTATTTATCTATTGAACTTTTTTCGTGTGGAAAATATTTTAATAATTTATTTTTTAAATTCTTGACACCTTTAACAAAATCGTACTTTTTATCACCGATAATTATCCTATCATAAATATCCCCCATATCAGCCCATTCAAGCTCAGAATCAGTTATATAATCGAACAATAATCTTATCACACTATTCCTTCTTTGAACCTCTCCTATGTAGTGGATACCAACATCCCACTCATAGCCTCTTCTTTTAAAAACATGAGTAAACCCTCCAGGAGTGTAATGTCTCTCAAGAACAAGAACTTTCTTTCCTTCTTTTGATAATATGGCTGCAGCTGATAAACATCCAATACCAGAGCCGATCATTATAACATCATAAGAATCCTCAAGGATATGTTTTTTTTTATACGACTGAACCATTTAAATACAAAATTAACATGTTAAAAGCTGTTCAAAAAACCCACCTATCTCTTTTTTTTCATCTACAAAATGAATTTCAAGAATCCAATCTCTTTTATTTCCATTCCTATCTAAGGCGTACATATCAGTATTATTTTTTGGGTGAACATAATTAGTTTTATCTTCTTTATATAATTTTTCATGTGGGAAATGTCCAATTAAATGTCCGGCGATTTCCCCTCCAAACCTCCAACCATATATCTTGGCCATTTTAACCGCATAATCATAGAACTCAGATCCTGTAATATGCTTTCTTGATTTAAAAAAATCCTTACAGTCATTCCAAGCTAATGAAATGTCATTCATAAGTTTAATCTTAAGTTTATTATCACCTAAAACATAAGTCCTCCCATAATCTGCCTCCCATTCATCAAATATTGGCCCGAAATCAATAAACAGAATATCATCCTCTTGGATTATTAAATTATCTGGGGATTCATTATACGGCTTAAGGGTGTTTTTTCCTGCCCTAACAATTCTTTTATGCCAATACTTTTTTATTCCATATAATTCAAAAGCCAAATTAAAAATATCAGTATTAAGTTCATTTTCAGACTTACCAGCAACAATTAGACCTCTAACATCCATTTGACTGAACAAAAACGCTGCTTTTTTTTCTACCTCAATTAATTTGAATTTAGCTTCATTCATTTTATGTAATCTAAATTTTATGGCTTAATTTAATGATTATTATTTGACTAAATCATGAGTAAAAATATATTTATCCTATATCACTAATATTTGCAATGATTCTTTGTTTTATTACATATACTTATTTTGGATTTTTTTTCATCTTTATCCCCCCGCTATTTATATACTTGTATTATAAAAAATAAAGAAAACTTTAATTATCTAGGTAGTTTTTTTCTATTGATTTTCTTATTTCAGAATATCTTTTATTGTTTAGATCTAAAACAAATAATTAATGTTAAAAAACAAATAAAAATTTATTTGTAAAAAGGACTATATATTTGCATAAACTTATTTCAGAGTCATGAATTTTTATAAATTTGTTTTTTCAATTTACATTTCGTTTTGTTTTATTAATTCCTTACCTACTTTAGGTCAAGTTAACCCTGAAAATATAACTATAGCAAGAGACAAATATGGTGTTCCACATATTTTTTCTAAAACTGATGCAGAACTAGCTTATGGATTAGCCTGGGCTCACGCAGAAGATGATTTCAAAACTATTCAACAATCTTATTTAGCTGGAAACGCAATGCTATCTAAACATCTTGGAATAAAAGGATTGGGAGCTGATTTTGTGGCTCAATTTATAGGCTCTGATCATGTAGTTGAAAAAGAATATGAAGATAAAATTAGTCCAGAATACAAAAAAATTCTTGAAGGATATTCTCAAGGAATTAATAGCTACGCAAAAAAAAATCCAAAACAAGTTCTCAATCATGATCTATTTCCAGTAACTCCAAAAAAAATGTTAAAATATGGACAATTGCAACTATTTATTTCCTCAGAAGGAGGTTATTGGATAAACAAGATACTTAATAATGATTTGAATTATAAAATTATTGATCAATCTAACAACCTATATTCTAATCAAGAAAATGGATCTAATACATTTGGATTTAGTAGTAAAAAAACAAAAGACGGGAACACTTATTTGGCAATCAATACACATCAGCCACTAGATGGCCCAGTATCTTGGTATGAAGCTCATTTACAAAGCGAAGAAGGAACAAATATATTAGGAGGCCTATTTGCAGGAAGTCCGAATTTATTAATCGGAGTAAATAATGATATAGCTTGGTGTCATACAGTCAATAGACCTGATAAAACTGATGTTTTTGCTTTAGAAATGCATCCTAAACTTAAATACAAATATCTGGTTGATGATACATATTACGACTTAGAAAAACATAAAGCAATATTAAGAATAAAATTTTTAGGTATTCCTTTCAAAATTAAAAAACGATACTTTAATAGTATTTATGGTCCAACCTTAAAAAACAAATCAGGTTACTATTCAATTAGAACTCCAGCTTTGTATGAAATAAGAGGTCTTGAACAATGGTGGAGAATGGGTAAGTCCAAGAATTTCTCAGAATTCTATTCAGCACTTAAAATGAAAGCAGTTCCTGGTTATAATATTGGGTATGCAGACAGAAATGATACTATTTTTTATATATCTAATGGGTTGATACCTAAAAGAGCAAAAGGATATGATTGGAAAAATGTTGTTCCTGGAAACACGAAAAAAACATTATGGACGACAACATATGATATTGAAGAATTGCCACAAGTGTTACAACCAGAGTCAGGATACTTTTATAACACCAATCATTCTCCATTTTTATCAACCTCCAATGAGGAAAATCCAAATAAGGATGACTTTTCAAGTGATATGGGGTTTGAAACATTTAACAATAATCGATCTACAAGATTAAAATATTTAATTGATCAAAATTCAAGCCTAGATTATAATGATTTTAAAAAAATTAAATACGACAATAAATTACCAACCCCACTAGCCTATACTTGGATGGACATAAACGCTCTCTTTGATATAGAACCTAATAAATATCCTGAAATTCGTAATATTTTAATTGATATTCAAAAATGGGATAGAAAAGCAGATGTTAACTCCATTGGGGCAGGAGCATATGCTATCTTTTACTTTAAACTTGGAAAATATTATAGAAAACTACCTGAGCCTAAAATTTTTCCTAAAACTTTTATAATTGAAGCATTAAAGGATACAAAAGAACATATGTTAAAGTATTTTGGAAAAGAGAAGGTACAACTAGGAGAGTTTCAAAAATTAGTTAGAGGCAATAAAGAAATACCAATATTTGGTTTAAGAGATGTTTTGACAGCAATGGCTTCAGTTCCATACAAAAATGGAATGACTCAAGTTGTGGCCGGGGAATCATATATTGAATTAGTCAAATTTACCTCACAAGGTCCAGAAATCGAATCAATTATATCTTATGGCAGTTCAGATGATCCTAAAAGTTTACATTATAATGATCAAATGGAAAAATACGCATCTTTTAAAACAAAAGAAATGACACTGGACAAACAACTGATTTTATCAAAAGCAATAAAGATTTATAAACCTAGATAGATTTATCTATAACTTTATTATATACAGCTTCATACTTTGGAATTATATTTGAAATATCAAATTTTTTAGCTTGTTCAAAAGCACCATTCTGAAATCTAAAATACTCTTTATCATTAGATAAGATATTAATAGTGTTTTTAGCCATTTCTTTAACATCACCAACAGGAGATAAATTTCCTGACACTCCATCTATATTTACCTCAGATAAACCACCAGCATTACTAGACACAACTGGAACTTTATGAATCATTGCTTCCAATGCAGCTAAACCAAAACTCTCTTTTTCGGATGGTAATATAAAAATATCAGTATAGCATAGTAATTCGTTAACCTCATTGCTTTTACCTAAAAACAAAACCTTTTCACTTAACTTGTTTTTTTTAACATACCTCTGAGCTTTAATTCTTTCAGGCCCTTCTCCTACCATCAATAATTTAGAAGGAATTTCTTTTTGCACTATTTCAAAAATCTTAATAACATCCTTCACCCTCTTTAGAGGTCTAAAGTTAGAAATATGCGTAATAACTTTTTCTTTATTATCAGCTACAGACTCTCTATGACATGGTCTTTCCAGGTGAGCATATTTATTTACATCAATAAAATTAGGAATAACTTCAATCGGTTTGTTAATATCAAACAAACTCTCTGTGTCATCTTTTAAACTTTTAGAAACTGATGTAACGTAGTCGGAGTTATTGATACTAAAAGTAACAGCTGTTCTATAAAATGGATGACTTCCTACTAAGGTTATATCAGTTCCATGAAGAGTGGTAACAATAGGTAAGAAAATACCATCATCTTTAAGCATCATTTTAGCCATGTATGCAGCATAGGCATGTGGTATTGCGTAATGAACATGCAATACGTCAATTTTATAAGTTTTGACTACATCTACTATTCTACTGGATAAAGCCAACTCATAAGGCTGGTAGTGAAAAAGATCATACTCCGGAACAAAAACTTCATGAAAAAAAATATTTTTATTTAATGTATCCAATCTTACCGGTTGTTTATAAGTGATAAAATGTATTTCATGACCCAATATAGAAAGGGCATGTCCCAATTCGGTGGCTACTAATCCACTCCCTCCATAAGTAGGATAACAAACAATTGCAATCTTCATGTTTAATTATTTAATCTTCTATAGCTTTATACAATAAACCTTGAATACGGGTACGAATATTATGACTTACCAATAATCTATTTTCCATAGTTGGAAATGTTCTATTTGATAAAAATACAAATACTAATTCATTTTCAGGATCAGCCCATGCATAAGTTCCGGTAAATCCAGAATGCCCAAAACTTTGTTTTGAAACACATCCACAATTAGAACCATTTCCCTCAAGATGAGGCTTGTCAAACCCTACACCAAGCCTATTACCGTATTCACAATAATAACAATTATTAAATAAATCAAAAGTAGAACTTGAAAATAATTCAACATCATTATAAAAACCTTTTTGCAAATACATTTGCATTATAACAGCTACTTCATATGCATTTGAAAATATTCCAGCATGCCCTCCAACTCCTCCTAACATAGCTGCTCCCATATCATGAACATCTCCTTGAAGGGTTGTGTGTCTATAATAATTATCTATTTCAGAGGGAACAATGTTTTTCTTTGAATATTTACTTTTAGGATTATAAGTAGTTAATTTTAAACCAATTGGTGAATAAATATTGTTTTCTACCAGGATGTCCAATGAACTATTATGAGTGTTTTCTAAATACTTTTTTAACATGTAATAAGGAAGATCTGAATAATTATTTTTCCGTTTGTAAAATTTACGTTTTAAACTATCAATAAGTTCACTTTCTTTAATTTGATTAATAATTTTTCTTTTGTATTTGTTTTTTAAAAATAAATTATCTGTTACTCTTAGTTTATGAGATCTAGAATATTTGGAATTATATAGTTTTCGTTTTGGTTTACCCTTTTCATCTAGAGTTTCTATGTAAAAAGGAATCCATGGTTTTAACCTTCCATAATGTGATAAAATTTCTTTTAAAGATATATTTGCTTTATTTGAGTTTCCCCACTCAGGTAGCAATTCACTTATCTTAGTATCTAAATTTATTTTTCCATTGGAAACCTGTTGAATTATTAGAGGAAGTGTGGCTAATATCTTAGTTAGCGATGCTACATCATAAATTGAACTGTCTGACACCTTTTTTAACTTCTCATAAGTATGGTGTCCAAAATTCTTTTGATATACAATTTTACCATTTCTTGCAATCAATATTTGAATTCCAGGAGTCATAGCTGAATCTATAGCAACTTTTGCTAATTCATCTATAGCTTTTAATTTATTAATATTCAATCCTTCAAGTGCTGGTTCTGAATAACCTAAAACTTGTTTTGAAGCTATTTTGATACCTGCTCCCAACGGATATTTTTTTCCAGCTGTGACTGGAATTGTTCCTTCAATTTTAGTAATACCAAACATTGCATCAGCACTAATTTTTTGAGCAATTTGACTATTTTGATAACTAATTATTATACCCTTAATATCCTTTAAGTGTTCAATTTGTGAAACAGAATATGGATTAGCAAAAATGTTAATTATTAATGGCACTTTGGAACTAATTTTTTTTAACGATTGTATTGTTTTAGACGAAAGCTTACTAATCATATATGGATTATCATCTTTTGCGTCAGGATGCCAGCCAACTATAATAGCATTCCATTTCTTTTTCTTAGATTGATCAACAACACTCTGAGAGTTAAGACCAATAACATCATCAATGTCAGCATAAACCTTTAGCTTATTTTTAAAAACAAATCCAGAGCCTTTATCTATTGATAAATAACCATATTTGTTTTTACTATTGAGCGGTAGTATTTGATTTTTATTTTCCAGAACAGTTATGGCTTTTTGAAATGCTTTAGAAACCAATAATGTATCTTTAACAGAGCTTAGAGAGCCCTCTAAATGTTTGATTGGTTTATAATTGTATAGCTTAGATTTGTATTTGGCTTTAAGAATTTTTTTTACAGAAAATTCTAACCTTGACTCTGAAATCAAGCCAGAAAAATACGCTTTTTGAATAGAGTTAATCCCTTCAGGTATGTTTTCAGAAATTAAAAGAATGTCATTTCCAGCCATAAATGCTGCTAAATCAATATTGCCAATATTTTTAACATCTGTAACTCCTTTCATATTAAGGGCGTCAGTAAAAATTAAACCATTAAAGCCTAATTCATTTTTTAACAAATCGGTTACAACAGTTTTTGAAAGAGTTGTCGGTAATCCATTTTCTTGAAGGCTAGGTATATTTAAATGAGCTATCATAACAGAAGACAAACCTTCTTGAATCAGTTTTTTAAATGGTTCGAGTTCAACTTCATGAAAACGTTTTTTTCCGAACCTTACAGTTGGAAGTGTTTTGTGAGAATCCTTTGATGCATCTCCATGACCTGGAAAATGCTTACCTGAAGTTAAAAGGCTGGCACTATGCATTCCATTCATCATTGCCAAACTTTGTCGAGAAACAATCTTAGAAGATTCTCCAAAGGATCTATTACCAATTATTGGGTTTTTAGGATTCGTATTTATATCTAAAACTGGGGCAAAATTCATATGAATTCCTAACCTTAATGATTGTTCTGCAATTCTTTTACCTATTTCATTTATTAAACCATCATCATTAATCGCTCCAAGAGTCATATTCCATGGAAAAGACAAAACATCATCTAACCTCATAGCTACTCCCCATTCAGCATCCATTGATATCAATAGTGGTATACTTGATTGTGATTGAAAAAAATTACCCCATTCAATTTGAGATTTAGTAGTGCCTTTAGAAAAAACAATACCTCCTATTTGATTTTTCTTTACCAGGTCTAATGTATTTTTTAATTGGGATGAATCTCCATTAGAAAAAACCATAGGAATAAAAAGTTGTCCTATTTTTTCTTTTAATGATATAGATTTGTAAACACTATCTACCCACTTTTTCTGTGATAAATGATCAGAAGATAAAAGCGGATCAGGTTGTTGAGCATTTGTTTCTAAAAGACAAAATAATAATACAATTAAACTATATAAATATTTCATTTTTTTACTTAATAAAACGGGAGTGCCAGCTTTCTTTCATTGGAATTTCCCATTGAGAGCGGTAACTAGCCAAATCATTGATTAAATTATTAAAAACAATTGTATCAGCGTTAACTGAACCCTTTTTTGCCATGTCCTTGAAATCATTTAAACTTTTATGTGTTAAATATTCTCCCTGCTTAAATGTTACATTCATTTTATCAAGCAAAACAATATTAAATTTTTTTTCTAAGGTTTGAATAAAATGAACTGAAGAATCAATTGAACAACCAGAAGCGGCATTAAATTCTATCTCTAACCCAATAACAATAAATCTATTGTATGGTATATCTACTGATGCTAAAAGTGAATTATTATGAGCTGTCCATTGATTTATAAAATCATCACATAAAATAATAATCTCTTTAACCTCGATATCACTAAGCTTTCTGCTCGATGGATAAATCCACACTCTTGCTTTATCTGAAAGTTTATTAAAAGATATTTTCATTTTATAAGTCTTCAGCTTCAGCTATTAACTCGGCAATATCTTTAACTGGTAAAGAAGCTTCTTTTTCTTTGTTTTTGACACCATCAGTCATCATTGTATTACAAAAAGGGCATCCAGTTGCAATTATATCAGGCTTTACCTCAAGAGCCTGCTCAGTTCTCTCAATATTAATATCTTTATTTCCCTTTTCTGGCTCTTTAAACATTTGAGCTCCTCCTGCGCCACAACATAAACCTTTTGATTTACAATTTTTCATTTCAACCAACTCAGCATCCAGTTTTTTAATTAAATCTCTTGGAGCCTCATAAACTTTATTTGCTCTGCCTAAATAACACGGGTCATGAAATGTAATTCGCTTACCTTTAAAACTTCCACCTTGAAGAGTAATCTTACCATCATCAAGTAATTTTTTAAGAAATTGAGTGTGATGTTCTACTTGATAATCTCCACCTAATTCAGGATATTCATTTTTAAGGGTATTAAAACAGTGAGGACATGTTGTTACTATTTTAGTGACCTCATAAGTATTCATAACTTCAATATTTGCAATGGCCTGCATTTGAAATAAAAATTCATTACCCGAGCGTTTAGCAGGGTCACCTGTACAACTTTCTTCAGAACCAAGTACAGCATAAGAAATGCCTGAATTATTTAAAATTTTAACAAATGCTTTTGTTATTTTTTTAGCTCTTTCATCAAAACTTCCAAAACATCCTACCCAAAAAAGAACATCAGGTTTTTTTCCTTCTGCAGTCATTGATGCTAACGTAGGTATTTGCATAACTTAGTTTTAAGATTTACCGTCGTCAAAAACTTCAATTGTTACTTCTTTTTCAACTAAATCAGTAAATTTTCCATTGTAACGTGTAGCTTTAACCAAATGATTGTCTACCCAATGATAATTACCTCCTCGAGGCTTACCCATCAGAAGGCTATGGTATTTAAATTTATTTTTCTTTAACCATTGAGATGTTACATCCCTATGAGACTCTAAACGAGAGGAGAAAAAACAAATTAAATGTCCTTCATCATACCATTTATTTAGAGTTACTAAAGCATCTGGATATACCTCAGCTGTGGACATTCTTTCAGGTTCTTCATTAGGTATATCATCACATATGGTTCCGTCAATGTCTATTAAATAATTTTTAACTCCCTCTGGCAAGACAGGACTAACAACTTCACCATTCTCAACTTTTTTATGTAAATAATTTTCAGCTTCTTCTTTTTGCATAATAATTTTTAATAATTAATTTTCATTTACCCATAATAACCTATCCTGATTATTAAAGGGCCATGGGGCTCCATTATTTTCAATATTACCCATCATATTATTTAAATCTCCAGGGGCTGAAGATTTTTCCATAACTAAATATTGACGCATATCCATTATAATAGATAAAGGATCAATTCCAACAGGACAAGCTTCAACACAAGCGTTACATGAAGTACAAGCCCAAAGCTCTTCTGTTGAAATATAATCATTAAGCAACTCTTTTCCATCAGAAATAAACTTTCCTTTATTTTTTCTATAATTATTACCAACCTCAACTAATCTATCACGTGTATCCATCATAATTTTTCTAGGTGATAATTTTTTTCCAGTTTGATTAGCAGGACACTCACTTGTACACCTCCCACACTCAGTACATGTATAAGCATTCAATAACTGAACCCAATTCATATCAATAACATCAGATACACCAAATTTTTCGGGGGTTGAATCAGATGAAGATACTGCAAAAGAATCGAAATTTGGATCCATCATTAACTTAACTTCTTTTGTAACATTAGAATTATTTTTAAATCTTCCTTTAGAATCAAGGTTAGCATAAAAAGTGTTTGGGAACGCAAGTAAAATATGTAAGTGCTTTGAATAATATAAATAATTTGCAAAAATTAAAATTCCAATAATGTGTAACCACCAAAAAGTACGTTCTAAAATTATTAAAATTGATTGAGAAAAATCATCATATAATGGATGTAAATATATTGAAATTGGATAGGCTCCCGCTTTTAAATAATCTGGTGTATTTAAACTCTGTAAAAGACCATCTGTTGCATTCATTGAAAGAAACAGAAACATTAAAACAATTTCAAAATAAAGTATAAAGTCAGCATCATTTTTTGGCCAACCTTTCATCTCAGGCTTCATAAATCTTTTTAACTTTATTATATTTCTTCTAATCCAAAAAACAACAACTGCTAAAATCACTAAAAAAGCTAGTATTTCGAATGTTCCAATAAGAATATTATAAAACCCTCCCAAATAAGGGGCAAAAACTCTATGAGTTCCCAGCAATCCATCAACTATAATTTCAAGTAATTCTATATTAATTAAAATAAAACCTACATATACTATAATATGTAAAATCCCAGATACAGGTCTATGAACCATCTTAGATTGCCCTAAAGCCAAAAGAGTCATATTTATCCACCTTTCACGCTTTCTATCGTACCTATCAATGTCTTTTCCTAATTTAATATTATTAATTACTTTTTTGATATTGTAAGTAAAAAAACTTAAACCTATGGAAAGAACTATGAAAAATAAAACGTTAGGTATGAATGTCATAATAAAACAAATTAATTATTAGACTTTTCTTTTTTCCCAAAAAGAGAAAAATGAACATATCGTTTAGGGTTTTGTTTTAAATCATTTATCAAGGTTTCTAAAGCAATTGCAACAGAATCTAATCTATCATACATTGAATTATTTTTCAGGAATTTACCCGCTGAACCTTTACCTGCTTCTAAAGAAATTAATAATTGATTAATGTTATTTGCGACATTCTCATATTGCTTAACAGTATGAATAAAATTAATTGCAGTAAGAGAATCAGATATAGCGGACAAGTTGTTCGAAGTAGAAGATAAATTATCCATTGTATTAGAAAAGTTATCCTGATTAGAAACTAGCAAGTTCGACAAGACGACAGAGGCTTTATTAATGTTTTCGAGAGAAACACTTAGGTTTTCTAAAGTGTTTTTTAAGTTATTTTGAGTCTCTTTATTTAAAACATTACTAACGCCCGAAAATAAAGAATCAACGCTAGTTAATGTACTTACTATTTTTTGCTGCAATGGTGCAATTTGACGATTAACAAGCTCTGTAAATCCTGGTTTTATTGAAGAGCTTAATGTATCACCAGTTATCACTGATTTACCAGAATTAAAGTTAGGTGAAATTGAAATTGCTTTTCCACCAATGAGACCTGTTTCATATAAAATCGCTTGGCTGTTTTTAGAAAAATCAACATCTCCACGAATGTCCATAGTTATCAAAATTTCAGTAGTCCCTGGAGAAAAATCTGCTTTTGTTACTGAACCTATTGATAAACCATTTAATGTAACTTTAGCACCCGGAATTAAACCCTCAATTTCTGGGTAAATAGTGTAAATAATTTTTTGGCTTTTTAACAATGATTGGCCTTTCAAAAAATTATAACCAAAAACAAATAACAAAAGTCCAACTAATACAAGTAAAAAAGACTTTATTTCTTTAGATATTTTAAACATAATACAAAGCTAGGTAAATTCAATTGTGATTTAATATTTTATTCATCTTTTTTGGCTTCTTCAATTGAAATACTTTTACCATTTAAAAAAGCAACTAAAAAAGCAGATTTGAACCCTTTGTTTTTTGCTTTTTTTAGATCTTTTTTAGCCTTTTTAAATTTGGGTGAATTACCATAATAATAACGAAATAACGAACCACTCTTTACCTTAGAAATTGGTTTTAAACCTTTAAAATTATAGGGTGCGGTTTCAATTTCATTTTCACTAGCAGAAATTTGAACCTTATAATAAATTATTTTTTTAGACAAAAGAGTATTTTTATTATTAGACTCAGAAATAATTTTATTAGCATTATATTCTTGAATAGACTGGTTTAATTGATTTTTATAATCAATTATTGCTTTTGAAATAGCTTTTGCCATTGAACTTTGTCCTTTTGTAGAATTTAAATATGCTCCTTCATTTTTATTAGTCAAAAAACCTGTCTCGATAAGCACACTTGGCATATAAGTATTTCTTAAAACCAAAAAACCAGCTTGTTTAACACTCCTATCCTTTCTTTTAAGTGTGGTGACAAAACTCTTTTGTATTGAAGTCGCAGCTAAAATACTTTGATCTAAATACTCCTCTTGCATAAGAAGGAGGCTAATAACAGATTCTGGATCATTAGGATCAAATCCATCGTAGTTTTTTTCGTAATCATCCTCTAAAAATATAACTGAATTTTCTTTTTGAGCAATTTTAAAATTACGATCATTTTCATGCAATCCTAGAACAAAAGTTCCAGCGCCAAATGCTTTAGAAGATGGAAATGCATCACAATGAATGGATATAAATAAATCAGCATCAGCATCATTTGCAATTTGAGCGCGCTTATTAAGTTCTATGTACTCATCTTTTTCACGGGTATAGATGACTTTGACATCATTATCTTTAGTGAGTAATCGGCCAATTTCTAAAGTTATTGTTAATGCGATTTTTTTTTCTAAATAACCATTTCCAATATTACCCGAATCACTTCCGCCATGTCCTGCATCAAGAACAACAATAAATGGCTTAGAAAAAGTTTTAAAAGAATTTTCAGAATACCTGGATTGTAATAACCAAGGAATCAATAGTACAATTATTAAATTTAGTTTTACGATTTTCATTTCATTAACGTTACTTTATCAACAGAACTCTAAAAATATCCTTAATTTTGATTACTATATTAGATTCTATACAAATTTAAGAGGTTTCATCTTGCGGTCAAAGTTTAGTTATACATCATCAATGTTCATATTTTTTTGGAGCATAGTTCTCTTTGGACAAACTGACTCTTTATTATTAAAAAGGGGGGGATCTGAATCCAAAGCAATAATTGATAGTACAAATCTTAAAAAAGAACCACTTCTACTTGATATGATAACATATAATGCTGAAGATTATGTTAGAATAAATAGGAAAGAAAATAAACTATACCTTTACAATAAAGCTGAATTATATTATGGTGATATTACTCTTCGTTCTGGAATTATAATTCTTGATTATAAAGAAAAAGAAGTCTACGCAGGAAGAATAAAAGACACAAGCGGAACCTTGACTCAATACCCTTTTTTCAAACAAGGTGTCAATGAAATCAATCCCGACTCAATAAGATATAATTTTGATACACAAAAAGCTCTTATATGGAATTCAAAAACTGATCAAGGAGGAATGAATGTTTATTCTAGTTATACAAAAAAACAAAATGATTCGGTTTACTACATTAAAGATGCAAAAGTAACTACTGGGGGTGATTTAGATAATGCAGATTATTATTTTAGAGTAAGAAAAGGAAAACTAGTTCCTGGCGGAAAAATAGTTACTGGATTTACTAATATGTACATAGCTGAAGTCCCAACGCCTTTGATGCTACCATTTGCATACTTTCCTACGACTCAAAATCAATCTTCAGGATTTATTTTTCCATCTATTGGAGAAAACAATAATAGAGGTTATGCAATTCAAAATGGAGGATATTACTTTAATTTATCTGACTATTTTAACCTGGCGCTTATTGGAGATTATTATACTAATGGCAGTTATGGATTTAGATCAGACACTCAATATAAAAGAATGTATAACTATAATGGGAATTTAAGTTTTAGATATGAAAATTTAGTAAGTGGTGAAAGGGGTCTTTCTGGATATTCTAAATCAACTGTATTTAATTTTAGATGGTCACACAGTAAAGATGCTAAAGCAAGTCCATATTCAACATTTTCAGCTTCAGTAAATTTTGGAAGCAGTGATTATTACCAGCAGTCTGTGAATCAATTAAATAATCCTAATTTTTTAAATAACACCCTTAGCTCTTCGGTTTCATATTCAAAAACATTTCCTGGGTCCCCAAGAGTAAATTTTTCTTTAACCTCAGCTATGTCACAAAACTCTCAAACTAAAAATGTAAACTTGACTTTACCTACTCTTCAAGCAAACATGGAGAGAATTTTCCCTTTTGCACCAAAAGAGGGTGGAAAAAAAGGAATTTTTCAAAACATAAATTTTCAATATACTGCAAGAGCTGAGAATAGAATAATTACCAATGAAGAAAACCTATTTAAATCTACAATGTTTAAAGAGGCTAGATCTGGAATGGTTCATAATATTCCTTTAAGTACAAATTTTAAATTATTAAAACACCTAAGTGTTTCTCTCGGAAGTGCCTACCAGGAAGTATGGACTCCCCAAACAATTAGATACAATAATTATGATGAGGAATCAGAATCAATAGTTAAGGATACTATTAGGGAATTTGATGCCTTTAGGACATATAACCTCAATTCAAGTATCGGTACTACAATATATGGAATATTTAACTTTGGTGACGATAAAAAGATTCAATCAATAAGACACACCATAAGGCCATCAATTTCATACGGTTACAATCCAAGTTTTAAAGAGCAATACTATGACACATATATAATCGATGCAGAGGGAAACACAGCGTCTTACACAAGATTTGAAGGTGGGTTGTTTGGAATGCCAGGAAGTTCGTTTTCTAGTAGTATAGGAATAAATGTAAACAATACCTTTGAAGCAAAAGTAACTGATAGTGACTCAACTAAAACTGAACCAAAAAAGATTAGCCTTTTAAATAATTTAAACTTTACTACCAGTTATAATATAACGGTAGATTCATTGAATTGGGCACCTGTAAGAATGTCCACAGGGTTTTCAGCTATAAAAAATAAATTAAACATGAACGTTGGTGCTACTTTTGACCCATATGCCATAGACGAAAACAATAAAAGATATGGAACATTCAACTATAAAGCTGGTGGTCCATTTTTAAGAATGACCAGTGCTAATTTAAATATGAATTTTTCTATATCAGATAAAGATTTTGGCGGAAATAACAAAAGCGATTCTTTGTCAGATACAGAAGATAAAGACTCATCTAATAACAAAGAAACAACTTCTAGTGGAGGAAGAGATGACGGACTATTTGGAAGAGCTGTTAATTTAAATGGTGAAAGAATGAATCAAAATAAACAAACTGAATTTGAAAGCAAAAATCCATTCTACAAAAGTAAAATTCCATGGGATTTTAAGATTGCCTGGTCGTTTACATATAATAACAATTCCAAACAAAGGGAAATCTCAAATAACTCATTAATGTTTAGTTCTAATATAGAATTAACTCCAAAATGGGATATTTCAGCATCATCTGGTTATGATTTTAAAGGAAAAGGATTTACATACACTTCCCTAGGTTTTGATAGAGATTTGGATAGCTGGAGAATGAGTTTTGATTGGATTCCATTTTCAAACAGAGCTTCATGGAACTTTTTTATTGGAATAAAATCTGGATTATTAAGTGATATTAAATATGAAAAAAATAGAGAACCTGATAGAAAATTCAATTAAATAAATATGAAAAAGGAAATAATTTTAACTAAAAATGCTCCATCCCCAATCGGTCCCTATAACCAAGCTGTTAAAATCAATGGGGTTTTATATCTATCTGGCCAAATTCCTTTAACACCAGAAATGGATTTAATTCAAAATGATTTAAACGAAGAGGTTAATCAGGTAATGAAAAATCTAAAAGCTGTTCTAGAAGCAGCTAATATGAGTTTTAAAAACGTAATTAAAAGCACCATTTTTCTCAATGATATGGATAATTTTCAAACTGTAAATGAAATTTATGGAGAATATTTTGATAATGAAACAGCCCCTGCTAGAGAAACAGTTGCTGTAAAAACTCTACCAAAAAATGTAAGAGTTGAGATTAGTATGATTGCAAATGATTGAAATCAAGATAAAAATGAGTTTTCGATTTGTAATTTATGATAATTCAAAAGTCCATCTATTGGTCTTTTAATTACATTTCCTATGTTCAATTTATAATCAATTAGTGCATCTTTTATTTCATCTTGAAGGTAAAACGCTATTGAACCTACAAAATGAATTGGTACTTCCTTACAATTATCAAACTGTAAAATCTGATGTTCTATGAATCTTTCAAGACCTTTACGAATAATGTTTTTCATATGTGGATGATCCTTTCGATTGATCATAAACTTTGCGAAAGTTGCTAAATAAGTATTCGGATTTTCCCTTCTATAGATATTTTCTTTAACAGTATCAGGATCAAGTTTAAACTCATTTTCAAATTCTTTAGAATATTCTTCTGGCATTTCATTAAAATAATAACTTCTAATCAATTGTTTACCAAAAAAATTACCACTTGCTTCATCCATTAAAACATACCCTAATGAAACGATTCTTTGTTCAATATCTAAACCATCATAGAATGTGCAATTTGATCCTGTACCTAAAATACATATTATAGAAGGTTCTCCGGTTTTAAAAACTGCATAAACAGCTGCATAAGTGTCTTCTTTTATGTCTAGTTTGGCATTACGAAAAATTTCTCTAAAAATCTTCTCAATTCTTTTTGATGATGATTTCACCCCACAACCTGCTCCATAAAAATAAAGTCTAGTTACTTCATTTCTATTTTGATAAAGATCATAATTATTAATGATTCTTTCATTTAGTATAGAACTTGATAAAACTTGAGGGTTTAAACCTAAAGTTTGAGTTGAAAATAAAACTGATCCTTTATCATTAATTGCTATCCAATCAGTCTTAGTAGAGCCACTATCTACAACTAAAATCATAATTTATAGGAGATTTATATACCTAGCTAAATCTATGAGTTTGTTAGAATAGCCACATTCGTTATCATACCAAGATATAATCTTAAAAAAACTTTCATTTAATTCCATTCCAGCTCCAGCATCAAAAATAGAAGTTCTAGTATCACCAATAAAATCTTGAGAAGCAACTGGTTCATCTGTATATCCTAGAATTCCTTTTAAACCATTTTTTGAAGCATTAAACATTGTGGTTTTAATTTCTTCATAGGAAGTTTTATTAGATAATTTAACAGTTAAATCAACAACAGAAACATTTGCGGTAGGAACACGAAATGACATTCCTGTTAATTTTCCTTCAAGATCAGGAATTACTTTTCCAACTGCTTTTGCAGCACCTGTGGAAGCTGGTATTATATTAATTAATGAACTTCTACCTCCTCTAAAATCCTTTTTTGAAGGGCCATCAACTACAAATTGAGTAGCTGTTGCAGCATGAACTGTAGTCATCAAAGCTTCTTTAATTCCAAAACTATCATTTAACACTTTAGCTATTGGAGCAAGACAATTTGTTGTACATGATGCATTTGAAACTATTATATCGCTAGATTTAATAGTTTGATGGTTAACTCCCATTACAAACATTGGGGCGTCAGGAGAAGGTGCTGAAATAACAACTTTTTTAGCTCCACCCTTAACGTGAAGATTAGCCTTTTCTATTGAGGTAAAAATACCTGTACATTCAGCTACAACATCAGTATTTATAGTTCCCCATGGTATATCTTCAGGATTACGTTCAGCAGTAATTAAAATTGACTTATTATTAACAATTAGATTATTACCATCAACTAAAATGGATCCATTAAAATTTCCATGAACTGAATCGTACTTCAAAAGATATGCTAAATGGTTTATGTCTAATAAATCATTAACAGCAACAATTTCAATATCATCTTGTTCTATAGCCGAACGAAAAACCATTCTCCCTATTCTGCCAAAACCATTTATTCCTATTCTTAAAGACATGTTTTATTTATTTAATTAAAATTTAAATGAGTTATATAGATAATATTTCAGAAACACGTATTAAATCCTTATTTATTTCCGTTTGACCTTTAATTGCTTCTTCTAGAGGGCTTAGTACCATCATATCATCTTTTATTCCTACCATTACATTATAAGTCCCATTCAAAAGTGTGTCAATTGCATGAACGCCCATTCTTGATGCTAAAACTCTGTCAAAACAGGATGGCGCACCTCCTCTTTGGATATGACCAAGAACAGAAACTCTAACTTCATATTCTGGCATATTATTCTCTACGTAAGAAGCAATTTCAAAAACATTTTTACCAGTTTTATCTCCCTCTGCAACCATAATAATACTAGAAGATTTTCCTGATTTTTGACTCTTTTTAAGGGACTCTAATAATCTTTCTAATCCCATATCTTCTTCAGGTATTAAAATTTCTTCTGCTCCAGCTCCAATTCCAGCATTTAATGCAATATGACCAGCATCTCTTCCCATAACTTCAACTATAAACAAACGATTATGTGATATTGCAGTGTCTCTAATTTTATCTATTGATTCAACCACTGTGTTTAATGCGGTATCAAAACCTATAGTAAAACTTGTACCTGATATATCATTGTCAATAGTTCCTGGAATACCTATTACTGGAATATTATATTCTTTATTAAAATGAATTGCTCCAGTAAATGATCCATCACCACCTATAATAACTAGAGCATCAATTTCAAATTCTTTAATTTTATTGTATGCTTTTTCTCTACCCTCTTTACTATAAAAATCAATACATCTAGCGGTTTTAAGCACTGTACCACCTTTATTAATAATATTATTAACACTTCTGGCGTTTAATTTTTTAATTAAACCTTCTATCATTCCTTGGTAACCTTTATAGATACCAAAACACTCTATATTTTTGTAAACACTAGATCTAACTACAGCTCTAACTGCTGCGTTCATGCCAGGAGCATCTCCTCCAGAAGTTAAAACACCGATCTTTTTAATTTTTTTCATTTAAATAAACAAGATTGCAAATTTAACTATTCTAAATGGCATAAAAAAAACTTAGTTTTAAATTAAACAAAACCTTAGTTAGATTTTAGAAAACAAACTATTGTGCTTCTTTTATTATTTTATTGATTAACTCCTTGAAATTATTAAAATCAACATTATATGAAATACCCATACCTTGAGTATATCCAAGCTTATCACCTATATAGCGAAATTCGTTTTCTTTATTAAAAACTTTGGCTTTAAGTGATCCGTCTTCATTTAAAATAAAATCAATTTGAACATCGCCAACTATTAAAGTTTCGTTAACTCCACCAATAGGAACACCAATTTTTCCATTTATAAGAATCTTATCACTTACCTGAGTTGAAAGAGTTAATCCTAACCTATCTTCTGAGAAAATATCTAAATCAGGATTTTTGTCTCCTTGAAGATAATTAATACCCACCTTCAACTTCTCATCATTATCACCTATAATAGATGTAAATATATCCGAAGCTTTTTCATACAAATTGTTTGTAATACCTTGAACAGAAACACTAACATCATTAATAAATACACCTTGAGAAAGAAGTGAAATTGCTTGAAGTTGACTTCTTTGAGGATCAGCTAAACGATAATTAATTTCAGAAACTACTGTTCCGCTAGTGTTTGGAAAAAAAATTTTAAAAATTGGATTATCCGGCTTTAATAAATTTCCTTGTAAATGAATTCCCACTTCTGTTGGAATTTTTTTATTGAAATTAGGATTATCTAATAAAATAGCTGGATTTGCACCTCCGGGAACCTGATATAAAGCATTTAAATTCATTTGAGCCTCTAAAGGGTTACCGTCCCAAACAATTGAACCACCAGGCTCTAAATTAAATTTTTTATCTAATAAGCCGAAGTTTTTAAAATTATAAACCCCAGCAGAAGTTGAAAAATCTCCCCACATATTAAACTTTCCTTTTGTATTGGTTTCCATCAATAATTTACCAACCCCTCTCCCGCTTAAATAACTTCCAGAAGATTGATCAATCACTATTTCAACAGTTGCATCAGGATTTATATCCAATTCAAAAAACATTTCTAAACCTCTAATCTCATTATTTAATGTTTCTAATTGTTTTAATTTATCACTATTTGGTTTTGATTTTTTATCTACAAATGTTATAAAAGAAATATCAGAAATTTCCTGAGTATCTTTCCATGGAATTTTAATTGAAGTTCCAGGTGCAGTTAAACCGGCTAATTCAAGTTGAGGGTTTTTAGTTGGTCCTTTCATTGAAATATCACCTGATAAGAAGCCCTCTCCATAAAATAAAACATCAGGAGTTTCTTTTTTATTAAGCAATAAAAGACCATCAGAATCAACCGACAAATCCATGTTCCAGTCTTTAAAGTTTGAATGAGAGAATTTAGCTTTAAAATTAGCTTTAGTATCAAAAATATTATCAGATAATTCAGTAGGCAAAAACTCTAAAACTTTATTATAAAAATTGAGCTGAGTATTGTTAGATAAAGAATAGTCAATATTAAGATACGGAATAAAAAAACCTGAATCAGTTAAACTAATTAAACCACTATTTTGAAGATTAGAAAAATCTCCCCAAATGTTTAGATCTCCATCTAAATACCCACGAATATTTGACATAGACTTTTTTCCTAAAGGAGATGAAAAAGAGATATCAAATTTAGAAAATAAAATATCTAAATCAAGTTTAGATGAGTTGTTCTCTAAAATAAAATTTCCTGTGCCTGAAAAAGTATTTTTATTATTATTTAATAGATTCCAATCTATTGTATAGGAATTTAACTCCGTATTACCGTTAACATTTAAATCAATTTTTCCAACTAAGACTTTATTTATATACACTTCAGAAGAACTCAAAAACCCCTTGAATGAATTATCAGTTGAGGTTTTTTTAACTCTCCAGGTAGAATTAAATAAACCCTCAGATTTAAAATTTTCATTATGTTTTACTAATTGGTTTAGATTAACGTTATGAAACGACAAATCAACATCAAAGTTGTTTGAGCCTTTGTAATATCCTTTGATTTTTATTACCGAATTTCCAGAAGATATTTTAAAATTATTAGTTTCTATAGAGTTATTTTTATAATCATATAATATAGGCTCATTTTCTAATTCTTTTAAATTCCAATTTCCATTATTATAAATAATTGAAGATTCAGTTAAGTTAAACACACTCATATTATTCATAAGTCTGTTAACATCAAAATTTAAATTAAATCCATCACCATTATTAGTCAAAGGTTTTAATTGAACATTTATTGATAATTTATTATCATTTCTTTTACTTCTAAGTAAAAACTCACCAAAATTAGAATTCTTGTAATTAAACTTATGAATCACAAACTTACTATCTCTATTTGATGACTTGTTGTTTATATTAACTTTTAAACCCTGACCAAAAAAATCTTGATATTGAAAAAAAGGAACTTCTATGTCCAAATAAGATTTATATTCATCACTATTAAGATATCCAACTAAATTAAAATCTTCAGTACTTTCAATATCTGTATTTAAAATATTGACTAATTCTTTAGATAAAGTAAAATCAAATTTCATTTCCTGAGACTTAAAAAGTTTTAATTTAGGAATAATTGGAAAAGTTTCAGATAAAGCATTATTAATTAATATATTAGTTTTACTTAGATCAAACTTTCCAATTGCTTCACCCGATAGCCATGATGAATTAATTATTGAAAAGTTGCGAATTCCGTTTTTATTAAAACTATTTAAATAAAAATCAGAAGAATTCAATAACCCATTCTTGTGTTGTAATTGTAAGTTTTGAACAGTTAAAATTATTGAAGATTCATCAATTGACTCACCTTCAATTTTACTTTTAAAAACACCACTTAAAATAGCTTGACCTTCACCAATCTTATTATTAATTGAAGATAAATTATAAGATTTTAAATTTATAATTGAACTGAGTTTTTTGATTTTTGCAGAAAAGTCATATTCAATTTTACTAGAAGAAACTTCCAATCCATTACTTGAACTCCAATAAATATTTCCCTTTTTAAAATCACCTAGACCATTTGCTCTAAATTGAATTGGAACAATATTAGAAGTAGTAAAATAACCTTCTTTAATTTCCCAATCCATTAAACCATTTTTTAAATTTAAATTTAAATTAGTTGAAATGAGACCTTCAGGAATCGAATTATAAAGGCTTGATAAGTTTAAATTTTTAACATCAATTAAAATAGAGTTAGAAATCAATTTATTGATTTTATTATTTATTAATTGGGTTTTAAAATCCCCGAAATCTGTCTCTATATCAGCAGTAATGTTCCATTTTTTAGAAGAATAACTTCCAGTTAAATCAAACTTTTTTATTTTAAGGTTTTTAAAGTTATCTAATGGTGAAGTTGAAATTTTTACATTATTTTTCAACTCACTTAATACAACATTATTAGTTATAATATATCCGGAAAATATATTTTCTTTTTCAGAAAAAATATTTGATAGATTAAGTTCTGCTTCAGCCTTTAAAAAACCAAAATCAAATTTTGCATTTTTAATATTAATAGAATCTAACGTGCCAAGTATATCTAGCTCAGCAGATACTGTTAATAAAGAATCTATTTTTTCAGACATCCAAATTTTAGCTGGTTTAAAATTTGAAATTGTTAGATTAGAATAAATTTTCGGTTTTTCAAAATAATCAAATAAATTACCAGCAAAACTTTTATATTTTAAATTGCCAGATATTTCACCTTGATCGGAGATAAATATATAATTATTTATAAAAACTGAACATCCTGTGTATTTAAATGAATCAGACTTAAAAGAAAAACTCTTGATTTTATTTGCTTCAAAATTTCCATCAATAAAGCTTGTTTCAATAAAATCAGGTCCAGCAATAAGATTAGTTGATTTCAGTTTAAATATTTTATAAGATTCGCTAATATTTGGAAACCTTATCTCACTATTTTGAATTTTAAATTTTGAAACAGATATAATTGGTAGCAATTTTGTAGAATCCCTTTTTGACTTTAATACATTTAAAAAAAACTGTAGACTATTAATTTGATCATTCGAATATCTTTTTATATTAAGAACTAAGCCATCTAATTGAAGAGTTGAAAATCTTACATCCCCATCAATTATTTTTTTTAATGATTTAGGGTTAGTTTTTAGGTTTTTAATATAAAATAAAGTGTCATTGTAATGATCATTAAGTAAAACATCCTTTAAGGTAATCCCACCTTCAATAGACAATTCTGATGAATTAATACTTATATCAACACCATACTTTTCACTAATTTTATTGGTTAAGCTTTGAATTATTTTTTCTTGAACACTCCCTGTCTTTAGCAAGTAAAGGGTTATAAGCAAAAATGAAATAAGTGCTATAAAAAGTCCTATTAATATTTTATATCTGCGTTTGATGTTAATCGTTTATTTTTGTTAAGTTACTATTTCATTTATGAAACAAGAACCATGCTACATATTAGGAATTGAATCTTCTTGTGATGATACCGCAGCAGCCGTTTTGAATCACAACAAAGTTCTATCAAATTGTATAACCAACCAAGAAATTCATAATCAATATGGTGGTGTTGTTCCTGAATTAGCTTCAAGAGCACATCAAGCAAATATAATTCCTGTAGTTGATAAAGCTTTAAAACAGGCAAGCATTAAACAAAATGATCTAAGTGCAGTAGCTTACACAAATGGACCTGGTCTATTAGGTTCGTTACTTGTGGGAGAAAGTTTTGCTAAATCTATAGCTATGGGATTAAATATTCCATTAATTGGAGTTAACCACATGCAAGCCCATATATTAGCTAATTTTATTGACCAAAAAGAAATTGAAATTCCTAAATTTCCATTTATTGGAGTTAATCTTTCTGGAGGCCATACTCAAATTTTGATTGTAAAAAATTATTTTGAAATGGAAATCATTGGAACAACTCTTGATGATGCGATTGGTGAGGCATTTGATAAATGTGGGAAAAAGATGGGTTTAGATTATCCTTCTGGACCTATTATTGATAAAATTTCAAAATTGGGTAATCCAAATAAATTTTCGTTTCCAGTCCCGAAGGTAGATGGGTATAATGTCAGTTATAGTGGTTGTAAAACTGCTTTTATTAATTTTTTAGAAAAAGAAAAAAAGAAAAATTTGAAATTTATTGATGAAAACATAAGTGATTTATGTTCTAGTATTCAATCAAACCTCATTAAAGTTATAACTCAAAAAATTGAAGCAGCTGTTAAAAAAACTGGTATAAATTGTGTTGTAATAGGAGGTGGAGTCTCTGCAAATACAAAAATTAGAGAGTTTCTAAAAGAAAAAAACGAGTCTGAAAACTGGAAAACGCACATACCTCCAATAGAATACACAACTGATAACGCAGCAATGATAGGAGTTGCTGGTTATTTCAAATGGAAAAATAAAAAGTTTAGTGCCTTATCTTCTGTTGCGAAATCTAGAATCAAATTTTAAATGAATTTATTTTTTAATCAAAATATAGTTTTTGAAACATCAAGTTTTAACTTTTCACAAGATGAAAGTAGGCATATATTTAAAGTTTTAAGAAAGACTTCAGGAGATAAAATTTCAGTTACAAATGGAAAAGGACTTGAATGGTTAGGAATATTGACTAAGGTTGAAAATAAAAATGTCACAGCAGAAAGAATTAGTGCTAAAATCATAAGGGATACTTCGTTTAAACTTGAAATTGCAATTTCTCCAACAAAAAGTAACGAAAGAATAGAATGGTTTTTAGAAAAAATAATAGAAATTGGTATTAAAAAAATTCATTTTATAAAGACCGAAAACAGTGAGCGAAAAAAAATAAATATTACAAGGTTATATAAGATTGCAATTAGCGCAATGAAACAATCTAAACAATTCTATTTACCTGAAATTAATGATATAATTTCATATAAAGATTTTATAAAAACAACTAATATTGAACAAAAATTCATAGCCCATTGTAAAAACACTTCCAAAAAACATATTGCTAACATCTCATTGGACTTTAAACCTTTAATTATTTTAATTGGACCTGAAGGAGATTTTAGTAAAAATGAAATTGAGCTAGCACTTTCAATGGGATATTCACCTATTAGCCTTGGTAATCAGAGACTTAGAACTGAAACTGCAGCAATGTGTGCAACTCAGACAATTTCAACACTATTTCATCTTAAAAAAAACAAGTTATAAGAGTTTTATATCTTTATGTATATGGATCACAAAACTATCGCTAAAGGAATTTTAACTGCCACCTATAAACTTTTATTTCTCGTTCTAGGTGTATTTTTAATTTACAGCCTCAGAGAATTAATTATTCACATTGCGATAGCTGCTGTTTTAGCTTTATTAGGAAGACCTTTAGTTTTATTCTTAGAAAGAAAACTGAAGTTTTCTTCACTTTGGGCTGCAATAACAACACTAATACTTTTTATCACATTAATTATTGGTATGTTTTCTTTATTTATTCCTCTACTATTGGAGCAAGGAGATAATTTATCATTATTAAATGTTCAAGAATTAGAAAATAATTTTATTTTCTTAAGCTCTCAAATAACTGATTTCATAGGCTGGAATAATACATCAATAAACAAGAGTACTCTCTCAAATAATTTATTCTCTAATATTGGTCTTAGCAGTATTCCAGAATTTCTAAATGGTTTTGTTGGAATTCTAAGCAATTTCACAATTGGACTTTTTTCTGTAATTTTTGCTAGTTTTTTCCTTCTTAAAGACAGTAAGATTATAGAAAAAACAGCTTTAATATTTGTAAAAGATGATCAAGAATCGAAATTTAAGAAAGCTCTTGAAAAGATTAAAGATTTACTTTCTAGATATTTTATAGGACTAGTTTGTCAAATTTCTATTTTACTAATAATATATTCATCTATATTACTTCTATGCGAAGTGCCTAATGCATTTATAATTGCATTTTTATGTGCTCTACTAAACTTAATACCTTACTTAGGTCCAATAATTGGTGCTGTTTTAATTAGTGTTTTAACCATGACTAGTTTTATCGACGCTTCTTTTACAGAAATTATTCTTCCAAAAACTATATTTGTACTTTTAGGCTTTACTTTTGGACAATTAGTAGATAATTTTTTTAGTCAACCATACATCTTCTCAAAAACAGTAAAATCTCATCCATTAGAGATTTTTATAATAATTATAATTGCCGGAACTCTTTTTGGAACAATAGGCTTAATAGTTGCTATTCCATCATATACAGCAATCAAAGTTATGCTTCAATCTTTTTTTGAGGAAAATAAAATTGTAAGATCCCTAACAAAAAACCTATAGTATGTTTTCAAATAGATATTTCTTTTTTTTATTTTTTTTATTTCAGTTTAATTGCTACAGTCAAACAAAAATTTCAAGAATAGAAAAAAAAATATTAAAACAGGTTAGTATAAACCAAGAAGAAGCAATACTTTTTTTAGAAAAAGTTGTTAATATTAATAGCGGAACATTAAACAAAAAAGGTGTTAGAGAAGTTGGAACTGTTTTTAGAAATGCCTTTGATGAAATTAATTTTAACACTCAGTGGATTGAAATGCCGGATGAAATGAACAGAGCAGGACATCTATTTGCATTTAAAGAAGGCGTAAAAGGAAAAAAATTACTTCTTATTGGGCACCTTGATACTGTTTTTGAAGAAAATAGTCCCTTTCAAACTTTTGAAAGAAAAGATTCTATCGCCTATGCTCCAGGAGGAAATGACATGAAAGGTGGTAATGTAGTTATGTTATATGCGCTTAAAGCTCTTGATCAATTAGGTCTATTAAAAAACTCGTACATAACAGTTGCTATGACTGGAGATGAAGAAAGTACAGGAAAACCATTAAGCATTTCAAGAAATGATCTTATTGAAGCCGCAAAAAAAAGTGATGTTGCTCTTGGTTTTGAAAATTCAACTGGATACAACAATGCTACAATTGCAAGAAGAGGAGCTTCTGGATGGAGTATAACAACAAAAGGGAAAAGAGCTCATTCGTCAGGTATTTTTGGTGAATCTGTTGGAGCAGGAGCTATTTTTGAAATGGGTCGAATTTTAAATAGATTTTATGAAGAAGTTAAAGGTGAGGAATTATTAACCTTTAATCCAGGAAATCTAATGGGAGGTACTTTTATTGATTATGACGATAAAAAAAGTGAAGGTATAATATTTGGAAAAACAAATGTGATAGCTCAAATTGCAAAAGTTAATGGGGGATTGCGTTTTATTTCAGAGGAACAAAAAAAGAGAGCTAGAAATAAAATGAGTGCAATTGTTGAAAAATCTCTTCCTAATACATCAGCAACTATATCTTTTACTGACAGTTATCCAGCTATGCGTCCGACCCCAGGAAACATAAAACTTTTAAAACAATTAAGCGATGTAAGTGTTTCACTTAAACAAGGAGAAGTAGTTCCATATGATCCAGGAAAAAGAGGTGCTGCAGATGTTTCTTTTGTTGCGGATTATGTTGATGCTCTAGATGGGCTTGGAACAATGGGAGAAGATGCACACACTCCTCAAGAAACCGTAAACCTTAAGACAATGGTGTCATTAACATCAAGAACGGCTATCTTTATTTACCGGTTGATTAACTCTAAGTAAGGTTTTTACTTAAAAACTTCAAGTAATTTTTCTTGTTCTTCAATTGAAGATTTAAACTCCTTTTTTAGTTGAGTAACCAAAGACTCAGTTGACTGAATATCGTTAATAGATGTAACGCCTTGGCCAGCTGACCAAATTGTTTTCCAGGCTTGAGCCTCAGCTTTAGCAGCATCTAATTCACTTCCAAAATCAACTTTTTTAGATTTAGACCATTGTTCCTCAGTAATACCCATAGCTTCTAGGCTTGGCCTAAGAAAACTACCATGAACCCCAGAAACAGCAGCAGTATATACAATATCTTCAGCAGAACTATCAATAATCATTTGCTTATAATCTTCACTGGCATTACTTTCAGTTACATTAATAAATCTAGTTCCCATGTAAGCAAAGTCTGCTCCCATTTGTAGGGCGCTAGCAATATCCTTACCAGAACTTAAACATCCTGAAAGTAAGATTGTTTTTTTAAAGAAATTTCGAATTTCGTTTATCAAAGGTATAGGATGAAGAGTTCCTGCATGACCTCCAGCTCCAGCTGCAACTAAAATAAGGCCATCAACACCAGCTTCTGTAGCTTTTTCAGCATGACGCTTTTTAATAACATCATGATAAACTAAACCACCATAACTATGAACAGTATCTACTAATTCTGGCACAGCTCCCAAAGAAGTAATAATGATAGGAACTTTGTGCTTGACACAAACCTCTAGATCAGCTTGAACTCTCATGTTCGTAGCATGTACAATTAAATTTACTCCAAAAGGAGCTGCTTTTTTTCCAGTCTTCTTTTCAAAAATATCGAGTTCTTCTTTAATTTGAATAACCCATTGTTCAAACCCCTCAGTTGTTCTATGGTTTAGAGCAGGAAACGTACCTACTACTCCACTCTTACAACAAGCTATAACTAGCTCTGGTCCTGAAATTAAAAACATTGGTGCAGCAATTACTGGCATCGATAAATCATTAAAAAAAGATGGTTTCATTATTTTCTGAGTTTAACAGACCATTCAAAAGAAAAATGAGACACCATAACGTTATCTTCATTATACCCTTTAGAATTAAGCCATAGAGTTTGACCGTCCCCTGTGGTAATAGCCCTTTTAATTAAATTTTTTACTTCTATTCCTTGATCACAAACAAAACGAATTTTGCCTGTTGCTTTTTTAGTAAATTTTGCAGTATTATTAGCTACTAACATAGATATATTATAACCACTTGATTCAATTTCACGAGTTAAAAAAGCACCAGTAGTCATTTCAGCTGCCATTCCCTGAATAGCCCAAAACATTGACTTAAATGGATTTTGGTTTATCCATCTATATCTGACCTTTACAATACATTTCTCAGAGTTTATTTCATGTAATCTAACTCCAGACCACCATGCTGATGGGAGCTTAAAAAACATGAAAATATTAAAACGAGCTGGAGTTACTTTCACAACCAAATATAATTAATTTTAGTTCAAAAATTTATCAATTGACTCAAATGGTAATGAAAATGTTTCTGCAATCTCTTTATACACAATTTTTCCATTTACAATATTAACACCTTTAATTAGAGAATGGTTTTCTTTACATGCCTTCTTCCAGCCTTTAGATGCTAATTCTCGAGTATATGAAATGGTTGCATTAGTTAAAGCTCTAGTTGATGTGTTTGGAACAGCTCCTGGCATATTAGTAACTGCATAGTGAACTATACCATTAATTGTGTTAATAGGTTTTTTATGTGTTGTTGGAAGACTTGATTCAAAACATCCACCTTGATCAATAGCAACATCAACAAGGACAGTTCCTTCTTGCATCTCAGCGAGCATATTTCGAGTTACTAATTTTGGTGCCTTAGAGCCTGGAATTAGAACTGTTCCAATAATTAAATGTGATGTTTTAATGTGGTCACTAATTGTAGATGAATCCGAGTATAAAATAGTTACGTTTGGAGGTAAAATATCTCCTAAAATTTTTAGTCGGTCTAAATTAGTATCTAACAATGTTACGTTTGCACCCATACCTGCAGCCATTCGAGCTGCTTCTGTTCCAGCGACACCCCCACCTAATATCAAAACATTAGCTGGTGCAACCCCTGGAACACCTCCAAGTAAGATCCCTAAGCCACCTTGAGGCTTTTCAAGATATTTAGCACCTTGTTGTGTTGCCATTCTACCTGCGACCTCAGACATTGGAACCAATAGAGGTAAGCCTCCATTTTTTTCAACAGTTTCATACGCAATACAAATTGCACCTCTATCTATCATAGCTTTTGTAAGAGTTTCACTTGATGCAAAATGAAAGTATGTGAAAATTAGCTGATTTACTTTAATTAAAGGATACTCATTACTCATAGGCTCCTTAACTTTGACTATCATGTCAGCAAATGAATATATTTCTTCTATTGATTTAAATATAGTGCACCCAGCTGATTTATAATCCTCATCAGAAAAACCACTATCATTTCCAGCACTTTTTTGAATA
>Ga0114993_10000610_pt1 | contig 41404 bp, 41 predicted proteins | sample ArcticOcean_MG_C_FD_87042 | JGI IMG/M metagenome (GOLD analysis project Ga0114993, IMG submission 87042) | Marine microbial communities from western Arctic Ocean - ArcticOcean_MG_CB2_150 | ecosystem: Environmental > Aquatic > Marine > Oceanic | place: Arctic Ocean: Canada Basin | collected...
CTAATGAAAGGGATAACGCCTGAGTGAGTAATCTTTGCATATGGAGAGACTTTCGTTGATCTGAGAATCTCAAAATATGAATCACTTCAGGTGTTTATCCCGTTAAGTCGGGTACTGTGATAAATGACTTATAATTTAATATACTATTCAATATATTTGAGTAATATCCATTCATGGATAAGCTGGGCGCCATCGCCGCTTTTGTGCAGATCGTCGACCGGGGCAGCCTCACCGCCGCTGCCGAGGCCATGAACAAATCCTTGCCGTCGGTGGTACGTACCCTCGCCCTGCTGGAAGAATCCCTGAGCGTCCGCCTCCTCAACAGGACCACCCGGCGCATCTCCCTGACCAATGAGGGTCAGACCTATCTGCAGCACTGCCGCAAGATCCTCGCCGACGTGGCGGATGCAGAGCAATCGCTCTCGGCCCGCCAGACGGAACCCGCCGGATCACTGACGATCACCGCGCCGGTATTGTTCGGCCAGATGCACGTCGCGCCGCTGATTGCGGAGTTCCTTGAACAACATGCCCAGATAGAGGTGGAGCTGCTGCTCCTCGACCGGGTGGTCAATCTGGTAGAGGAAGGCATCGATGCCGGCGTACGCATCGCCCATTTGGAAGACAGCGCCATGATCGCCGCCCGGGTCGGGGCCATGCGCCGCGTCGCCTGCGCGTCGCCGGAGCTGGTGCAAAAGACCGGCGTGCCCGAGCACCCAAGCGCCCTGGCGGCGTTTCCTTGCGTCCGTATTTCCGGCCCCGTCTTCGGCGATAGCTGGAACTTTTATGATAGCGGCAAAAAAATTACCGTTCCGGTAAGCGGGCGCCTCAGATGCAATCAGATCGCCGCCGCCGTGGACGCTTGTGCCAGCGGCATCGGCTTTGGCCTGTTTTTCGGCTATCAGGCGGCGCCGCTGATCGCCCAGGGCAAATTGCAGGTTGTGCTCGCCGCCTATGAGCCGCCGCCGACGCCGGTGAGCCTGGTCTACCCGCACGCCAAATTGATCGCCACCCGCACACGCGTGTTTCTGGATTGGATGGCGCCCAGATTGCGCGCCGCTCTCGATCAAATTTCCGTTTAAACGGCGTTGCAACCTTGGCAACGCCAGAATTTGGCCGCTAAAATCCGCCCATGACACTCCCCGCACTTCTCAAGACCAACAAAATCATTTCCCGCGTCACCTGGGTATTGCTGAGCATCGGATTGGTCGATCATTTCAGTTGCGAATTGGAGGTGACCTCCTTCGCCTGCGAATTTCTGCCGCACCGGGTGGCCGCCAATAACCTCACCATCCTTTGGATATTGATCGGCGTGGTGTTTCTCGGCGAAATTCTGGCCTGGGCCTGGAAACGCAAAATCGTAGGCGCGTCCGCCGAATGAGCCAAATATCATCAGGGGTCGCGCGCGCCAAACCAAGATTGGCCGAGCGTGTCCGTCCGCTCCTCAACCTGGTTGCCGGCAAACCGGTGGCCGCCATATTCGAAATTACGCTGCTCTGCAATTCCGCCTGCGGCTATTGCGATCTGCCCTTGAACCAGGGCCGCCGGGAATTGAGCCGGCACGAGATTCGGCGCATCTTTGGCGATCTCTACCGGGACGGCATCCGCTTTTTGTTCATCCAGGGCGGCGAGCCATTGGCGCGCGCCGATCTGATCGACGTTCTCGAAGATTTGGCCGCCATCGGCTTCACCATGACCCTGGTTACCAACGGCACCCGCCTGACGCCCGGCTTCATCGCACGTTTGGGACAATTGCCGATTTCCATTTCGGTCAGTCTGGACAGCTTGGACCGGGACACCTACCGGCGCATCCGGGGGCGCGATCAATTGCCGAGGGTACTGGCCGGCCTCCAATTGCTGGAGAAATTCAAAGGGGCCAAGTACCTGACCTGTATCGTCTCCGAGGCCAATCGCAGCGAAGCCTTAGAGATCGCCGCGTTCGCCCGGGATATCGGCTTTCTGCCGATCTTCGGCGCCTACCATTGGAACGTATTGGCCTACGGCAAGGCGGACAACCAATTGATCTATGCACGCCAGGACGCCATGGCGGTGTTTGCGAAAATCATCGCCTGCGGCCTGGTGCCGAAGGGCTATTTCCGCACATATTTGAAAGATAATTTGCGCTGGCTGGCCGGCAAAAGGATGCGCCGCTGCGACGCCGGTCGCTACTCTATCGCCATTGACGCCGCGGGCAATGTGGCGCCCTGTCTGGCCCATGCCCAATCGGGCAATCTGCGAGCTCAGGGCTTGCCGGAAATTTTGGCGTCCCTAGACAGAGCCGGGATCAAGGCTTGTTCAGACCAATCCACCTGCAATCTTTTGTGCAGCCGCATCGTCGGCGCGGCCTTGCGCCGCCCGCTTACCGGGCTTCGCGGCCTGGCCCGCCGCTAATCAAATCCGGCGCCCGATATCGGCCAGCCTTGCCGCCAGCTGATCGGCGTCCATGGCGCCCATGGGTATTTTGCGGAATTTGGCGATGGCTTTGGCGAGGCGGTCAAAGGCCTTTTGAAATGCCGCGCGGATTTCATCGTCGCTGCCGGTCGCGGCGGCCGGGTCGGCAATGCCCCAATGGGCGGGCGCCGGATGACCTGGCCAGACCGGACAGGTTTCCTCCGCCGCATCGCCGCAAACCGTGATCACGAAATCCATCACCGGCGCGCGGTCGCCGGCAAATTCATCCCAGCTTTTGGAGGCCGCGAAGCCGGTGTCGAAGCCATGGGATTGCAACAAGGCCAGGGCGTGGCCGTTGGGCCGGCCGGTGGGGTGCGCGCCGGCCGAAAACCCCTTGAAGCGCCCGCCGCCGAGCCGGTCCAGCAAAGCCTCGGCCATGATCGAGCGGGCCGAATTGCCGGTGCAGAGGAACAATACGTTGGTAATTTTGTCCGCCATTGACCGCCCTTCTTTGTTGGCCCGACGATGGCATTCGCGGTATTTCCGGTCAATGCATTTGCAACGCCGTGATTGGGTATTGCAAATTCCTGGTCTAGGATAGCCTCATCGCCGCTCAACATATCGCAGACAGGGAATCCCTAATCATGACCCAGACCGCCCTCCCCCTTTCGCGCTTCAAGGTGCTCGATCTGACGCGCGCCCGTTCGGGACCCACCTGCGTGCGCCAGCTCGCCGATTGGGGCGCCGACGTGATCAAGATCGAAGAGCCCGCCGGCGCTACCGACGGATTTACCGGCAGCCGGGATTCATCGGATTTCCAGAACCTGCACCGCAACAAGCGTTGCATGACCCTTAATCTGAAGGCGCCCGAGGGCAAGGAGGTTTTTATGAAACTGACGGCGGGCGCCGATGTGGTTGTGGAAAATTACCGGCCCGACGTGAAAAACCGGCTTGGCATCGATTATGAAAGTTTGCGCGCCGTCAACAAGCGCATCGTGCTCGGCTCGATCTCCGGCTTCGGCCAGGACGGCCCTTACGCCAACCGGCCCGGCTTTGACCAGATCGCGCAAGGCATGGGCGGGCTGATGTCGGTCACCGGATTGCCGGGACAAGGCCCGGTGCGCGCCGGTTTCGCCATCACCGACACCTGCGCCGGCTTGTTCTGCTCCATGGGCATCATGGCGGCGCTTCTCGAGCGGGAGGTTTCCGGCGAGGGCCAGTGGGTAGACTCGTCGCTTCTCGCCGCCTCCATCGCCATCCTGGATTTTCAAGCGGCGCGCTGGACCGTCGATGGCGTGGTACCGCCGCAAGCCGGCAACAACCACCCCACCGGCATGCCCACCGGCATGTTCGAAACCGCCGACGGTTATATGAATATCGCGGCATCGGGCAATGTGATGTACAAGCGCATGTGCGACGCGCTCGGCGCCGATGACATCTTCGCCGATGAACGCTTTGCCGAGCCAAAGGGCCGCTCCGAACACCGGGACGCGCTGCACGGCGCCATCAGCGCCTATACGCGCAGCCGCCCGAGGGAAGAATGGATCGCGGCGCTCAACAAGGCCGGCGTGCCCTGCGGGCCGGTCTACAATATCGATCAGACCTTTGCGGATCCGCAAGTTCAGCATCTGGGCATGGCCGCCAAGGTCGATCATCCGAGCCGCGGTGAGATCGAACTGGTCGGTCAGCCGGTACGCTTTCACCGGACGCCCTGGCAGTTGCGTTCGGCGACGCCTGAATTAAGCGAGCATACCCAGTCTATATTAACCGAACTCGGCTATTCCGAGGCGGACATCGCGGACATGGGCGAAAGCGGCGTTTATTAGAGGAGGCAGGCATGGCGGAAATAGCGAAATTCGAGGCCGGCGGCTACCGGTATATCAGGGGCCCGTTCCAATATTCCGGCGGCGTCGCGGCCGAGCCGGGCTTTGCCATCGAGCGCGTGCGTTTTAGAAACCGCCCTTCCATCGATGCCGGCTTCGGCATCATCGAAGAGTACCTCACCGGTTTGGGCCGCCCGTTGACGGCGTTCTGCGCCTGCGAATTGCGCTCGCCGGCGCCGTTTACCGAAGAAGGTTTCATCGCCTTCAACCGGATCTATGTGGGCACCTTGGAGCGCTGGGGCATCTTCAAAGACGACGAAAACCCGGTGGCCCGTTCCAACGTCTGCCCGGAAATCGATCCACCGGCGGAACCCGTCTTCCACGCCTTTTCCTACACCGTGCGGGCGGATGCGGGCGCAGCCATCACGTTCCTCAATGCCGGCAGCGCTGATGCGCGAGAAACCGCACCGGAAGGCGAAAGCCGTGTCATCCGGGCGGGCGAGACTTCGGCGGATGCCATGCGCGAAAAGGGCGCCCATGTGCTGGACATCCAAACAGCGCGCCTCGCCGCCCTCGGCGCCGGCTGGGCCGATGCCACGGCGACGCAGGTTTATTCGGTGCACGATATTCACCCCGTTTTGGAGAACGAAGTTCAGCCCCGGGGCGCGGCGCCGGCCGGGCTCACCTGGTTCCATGCGCGCCCTCCGGTCGAAGGATTGGATTATGAAATGGACGTGCGCAGCGTAAGCGTCGAGCGAATTCTGGGTTAGCGACGGGAGAGATTTTTGGGCGATCAACCCACCCAGCGCCGACTGGCGGCAATTCTGGCCGCTGACGTGGCCGATTATTCACGCCTCATGAACGAGGATGAAGCGGCCACCATCGCGGCCTGGCACGCGGCCAGGGCGCTGATCGATCCCACCATCGCCGAATTTGGCGGCCGCATTGTCAAACATACCGGCGACGGATTCCTCGCCGAATTCGCCACCGCGACCCAGGCCGTGGAAAGCGCCATCCGCATGCAGGACGATCTTGCCGGGCGCAACCGGGGTACGCCTGCCGCCCGGCGCATGCAGTTCCGCATCGGCATCAATCTTGGCGAGATTACCGCCGACGCCGAAGACATCCACGGCGACGGCGTCAATATCGCCGCCCGTCTGGAAGGCATTGCGGAGCCCGGCGGTATCATGATCTCCGCCAATGTGTTCGAGCAGGTGCGCAAAAAAAATCAGCCGCGAATGCGACCATATGGGCACCGCCACATTGAAAAACATCGCCGAGCCGGTGCGCCATTACCGGGTGCGCCTCGACAGTAGTGAGCCGGTGCGCGCCCAGAAAACCACCCGCCCTGTTGCTCGCCGCCGCCGCAAAGGCGCCGGCGCATGGCTGATTGCGCTTGTTTTAGCGGTGGCCATTGGCATCGCCGGCTGGCGGGCGGCGGCGCCGGATAGAATTACGCCGTCCGGGCCGCCGTCCCTGGCCGTAATGCCGTTCACCGCCATCGGCGGCGGCGATACACAAAAGGCGTTTGGCGCCGGGCTGACCGCCGATTTGATCACCTCGTTGTCGTCGAAACCGGGCATTCGCGTGCTCACCGGCGGCGGCAAGGCGGGCGCCGGGACCAACGCCAAGGCCAGCGCCCAGTATCTGTTCGAAGGCTCCGTCCGGGGAACGGAAAAAATTCGCATCACCGCCCAATTGATCGATGCCAAAACCGGCTTTCATCTTTGGGGCGGGCGCTATGACCGGGTGCTGAGCGATCCGTTGGAGCAGCAGGCCGAGGTCAGCGCCAAGATCGTCGCCACCTTGAACGAGAAGCTGACCGCCATGCGCCGCCAACAGGCCGAGGGCAATACCGGCGGCGGAGGCGGCGGCGTTCTAATGACCGGCCTCGCCTATATCGGGCGCGTGGCGGAAGAGGCAGTCGGTCTTCTGGCTGGTCTGTTTGGATGAGGGAATTGAGCCATGTGTGAACGCGTTCACAGTGCAATTTACGGAGCCAGGCTATGAATAAGGCTGCAACAATAATTGGGATCGATATGAAAATATTCCGGCGCGGCCTGTTTCTTTATATCCTGGCGCTCACAGTGCTCATCGGCGGCGCGCCGGCGCTGGCCCAATTGCACGACGACGACGTGCTCCGCACCGGCACCTTCAACGAAGATATGTTTGTGTCCGGCAGCCACGTCGCCATCCGCGCCACGGTCAATGCCGGCGTCATCGCCATGGGCAGCACCGTCAATATCCGCTCGAAAGTAAGCGGCGACGTGGTCACATCGGGCGCCAAGGTAACCGTGGGCGACCAAATCGGCGGCGACGTTCTGGCCGCCGCCGGCGCCGTCCGCGCAAACGGCGAAATCGCCGGTGAAATGACCGCCGTCGGCGGTGATGTGGAATTGAACGCCGCCATCGGAGGCGATTTGCTGGCCTTGGGCGGCAAGGTCGAGGCGGCGGGCCGTATCGATGGCGATGCCAAACTATCCGGCGGGCGGGTGAAAGCCAAAGCCCAAATCGGCGGCAATTTGATGATGGCGGGCGGCCGCCTGATCTTGGAGCCGGGCGCCGTGGTTAAGGGCAAAACCTGGGCCGTGGGCGGGCGCATTGAAATCGATGGCCGCATCGAAAAAGAGCTGCGCGCCGCCGGACGGCGGGTGATCATCGCCGGAGAGATATTGGGCAACGTGCATGTGGACGCCATCGAGCTTGAGATATTGTCCGGCGCCAAAATTCACGGCAAGCTTTTCTACCGGGCCCCGCACAAGGCGGAAATCCACAATGGCGCCGCGATCTTGGGCGACATCGCCTTCATTCAGTCGGAGCAACCATCCCACATGGTCGGCTCGGCGCTGGCCGCCGCCGGCGGCATTGTGCTGCTCCTGCTGGCGGCGCTGACCGTACTGGGCGCCGCCCAAGTATTGTTGTTCCCCGAGCATTCGATCAGGTCGGCGCGCCTCGGCCGGTCCAGCCCGTGGCGCACCTTTGGCATCGGCTTCGCGGTGCTGGTGGCGACGCCCATCGCCGCCGTCATTCTGTTATCGACGGTGATCGGTATCCCCCTTGGTCTGGTCTTGCTGGCGGCCTATCTCGTGCTGGCATCTCTGGGCCTCGGCAACGCGGCGCTGCTGGTCGGGCGCCAAGGCCTGGCCTGGCTTGGCCGCAATTGGGATGGAGGCGCCTGGGGCCGCATCGGGCTGGTGGTTATCGGTTTGCTGATTATCGCCATCATCGGCTTGATCCCGATCCTTGGCGCCATCGCCGTGCTGGCGGCGATTTCCATTGGCATCGGCGCCTCCGCGGTGCAACTCGCCCGCCACCGCACCGCTTAAGTTTTAAGATATCGGCCGGCCCGGACATATCCCATGCGCGACGACTTTATATTCGATGAGAAAGCCCTCGTGGTATTTGATCTCGAATGGACCGCCTGGCCGGGCTCGGCCGAGCGGGATTGGAGCGGCCCCGGCGAGTTGCGCGAAATTATTCAGTTTGGCGCGGTGAAGGTGGATGTCGCCAATAACCTTGCCGAGATCGGCCATTTCGAATGCTTCGCCCGGCCCACGGTCAACCCGATTTTGAGCGATTATATTATCCAGCTGACCGGCATCACCCAGCCCGATGTGGATGCCGCCCTGCCCTTTGCCGAGACCTGGCCGGTGTTCCGGAAATTCATCGGCGATGGCATGCCGCTGACTTGTTACAACGGGTACGATCCTAAGGTGCTCGGCGAGAACTGCGCCATCAATGACATCGACGATGCCATGCAAGGCCTCAATTTCCACAATCTGAGACCGATGATCATTGACGCCCTGGGCCCCGAAGGCGAAGCGCCGGTCAGCGCCGATCTGGCGCGTCTGTTCGGCGTCGCTGAATCTCAACCGAGCCATACGGCCCTCGGCGACAGCCGCACCATTGTCGATGCGCTCCGCCACCTGCAAAGCCTGCGCTAGAGCCATTTCGGCTTACAACATTGTCCTGACATCGACCACCGCCACGTGGCCGGCGGCCACTTCGGCGACGGCGCGGCGGAACACGTCGGCAAGCGCGCCCGGGTCTTCCACCGGACCCTCGGCCCAGGCGCCGTAGCCCCGCGCCAGGGCGGCGAAATCGATATCGGGCTCGGACATGCGCTGACCGATCCAGGCGTTTTCGGGCGGCCGCGAGCGGGCGCCGGCGATTCGGATCTGGTGATGTTCGTCGTTGCCCCAACTGTTGTTGTTGTTGATCACCATCAGGGTCGGGATCTGGTAATGGACGGCGGTCCAGACGGCGCTGGCGCCCATCAGGAAATCGCCGTCGCCGGTGATGCCGACCGGGAAGCGGCCCATCCCCTTCAAGGCCAGGGACGCGCCGACCATGCCGCCCGGCCCATAGCCGACGCCGCCGCCGCCATCGCCGCCGAGATAATCGCCGGCGCCGGCGAAATTCCACAAACCTTCGGGGAACGAGCGGTTGTTGCGCAAGGTCATGGTCCAGGGTTTGTCCTTCACGGCCTGATACAATTCGTGCACCATGCGCCCGGTGCCGATTGGGGACGCGTCCCAGTCCAGGCGCCAGCGTTCCAACTGGGCGGCGCGCAAGGCCTCGTGGCGCGCGCCGATTACCAAAGCCCGGGCTTGGGCGCGCTTGGCCGCATCGCTATCCCCATCCAGCCCCGCCTTGACCGCTTCGATAAGCTGCGCCAGGCCAAAATGCGGGTCGCAATCGATCTGCAAATCGGTGGCTGATTGGGGGCCGCCATAATGGGCCCACGAATTGGTTTGGGTATGCTCTATGGTCATTTCAATGAGCCGCTGGCCACCCCGCCCGCGAACGCCCTTGAAATAACCGTCGTAAGTCTCGGTCGCATCGACGCAATCGATGGCCAGAATGACATCGGCTTCGCTGCGGATTTCCATATCGCCGGTCAGGTTCTGCGCATGCTGGGTGGGGAAAGCCACCAGATGGTGATCATCATGCATGACAGCCCCTGTCAATTCCGCCAATTCCACCAGCGGATCGCGGGCCCGCAATTCCCGGCCCATACGCCCGGCAACGATCAACGGCATTTCGGCACCGAGCAGCATTTGGGCGGCGTCTTCCAGCGCAACCGGATTGGCGGCCATTGGCGGCGCCGGGCGAAAGCGCGGCAAGTTGACATCTGGGCGCACCAGATTGTCGGGAATAGCGCCTTCCTGGACGCCCAAATCGGTGCACACATAGGTGGGGCCCTTGGGCACCGTCTCCGATATCTTGCGGGCTTTTAAGAGGCTGTCGATGGTCGATTGCAGGGTCAGCGGCTCATCGGTCCATTTGGCGAAAGGCTTGATCAAATCGCTTTGCATGGAGGCCGTATGCACCCAATCGATATAGCGGCGTTTTTCCGGATCGAACGGCCCCGAGCCGCCCAGGATCAGCACCGGCGCCCGATCGCACCAGGCATCATAAACGCCGACCGAGCCGGTCATCAGCCCGACCAGATCATGGACAATGGCCAGCGCCGTCACGCCCGAAGCCTTGGCATAGCCGTGCGCCATGGACATGACGATGGCTTCGTGGGTGCACATGATCATTTCCGGGTCCTGATTGCGGGTGTGGTTGACCAGGGAATCGTGGAGGCCCCGAAACGACGATCCGGGCAGCAAAAACACATGCTTGAAGCCCATCTCCTGGAGGGTCTCGGCGAGGATATCGGAGCCGTATTCCGGCGTCGGCTGGTTGGCCTGCAAATTCACCGGCGTTTCCGGATATTTCATGCTGCCGTAATTGATGGGCTCGGCCATGGAACGCTCTCCCCGATTTGGTTTTGTACGATAGTGCAACCAATACTTATCCAAATATTGTACCCCCCGCAATATTGGCCTAAAATTTGGACCAACAATTGGGAGGTACCACATCATGGGCGAACCTGTATGGAACAAATTCCTGACCGAGCGGGACAAGGCTGTGTTCGGCGATGCCGGCTACGGCGCCCGCGCCGGGTTCGGCAAGAAGCCGGCGCTGCTGGTCATCGACGTCAATTATAATTTCTGCGGCGATACCCGCGAGCCGATCCTCGAATCCATCAAGAAATACCGCAATTCCTGCGGCGAGGATGCCTGGGACGCACTGCCAGTGATCGCCAAGTTGGCCGAAGCGTCCCGCGCCAAAGGTATCCCGGTGATCTATTCCACCGGCGATGGCCGGGGTGATGGCTGGGACCGGGGCGGCTGGGCCTGGAAAAACTCGCGCCAATCCGAAGACCGGGAGCCGCCGGCCGCGCGCACCTCGAACCGCAACGGCAACGACATCATGGACGAGATCGCGCCCGGCCCCAAAGACATCGTCATCGAGAAGCTGAAACCCAGCGTATTCAACGGCACCGCATTGATGGGCCATATTAACAATCTCGGCGCCGACAGCCTGATCGTCACCGGCACCACCACGTCGGGCTGCGTGCGGGCGACCGTGATCGATGCTTTCTCGTTGAACCTTCGCGTCACCATCGCCGAAGAAGGCTGTTTCGACCGCTCCGAGGCGTCGCACGCCATAAACTTGTGCGACATGAACGCCAAATATGCGGACGTGATCGCCGCCGACGAGGTGCTCGAACATATCAACGGGCTCGATGTCGAAGATCTTGACTACAACCTGCCGTCGGGCACGCCGGGCGCTTAAGAGCTACATGGCCACACCGAAACGCGGCTACGCCGACTTTGCCGAACATCTGGTGCGCCTGGACAAGGCGGGGCTGGTGCGGCGCATTGATGCGGAGGTCAACAAAGATACCGAGCTGCATCCCCTGGTGCGCTGGCAGTACCGGGGCGGCATACCGGACGAAGAACGCAAAGCCTTTGTCTTTTCCAATGTTACCGATGCCAAAGGGCGCAAATTTGATATGCCGGTGGTGGTCGGCGCCATGGCCGGCAGCCGCGCCATCTACCGGGCCGGCTTGGGCGTCGATGCCGATGAAGTCGGTTCCATCTGGGCCCGCGCCATCGATAATCCAGTCGCGCCAATCGAAGTCACGGACGCGCCAGCCCAAGAAATTGTCTTGGAGGGTGATGATCTGCGGGGGCCCGGCAAGGGATTGGACGCTTTGCCGGTGCCGATCTCGACGCCCGGTTACGACAGCGCGCCCTACATCACCGCCGGCAATTTCGCCACCCGCGATCCCGACACCGGCGTGCAAAACCTCGGCACCTATCGGGGCGGGCTGAAGGCGGCCGACCGCATCGCCGTGCGCATGTCGACCCGTTCCGGCGGCGCCGGCGGCTATCCCCATTGGCTGCAATACCAGGCGCTGGGTGAGAAGATGCCGTGCGCCATCGTTCTTGGCTGCCCGCCATGCGTTGCCTATACAGGGCCCCAGAAACTGCCCATGGGCACCGACGAGCTGGCCGTCGCCGGCGGCCTGGCCGGCGAGCCGATCCGGGTGACAAGATGCCACAGCATCGATCTGTTGGTGCCGGCGGAGGCGGAGATCATCATCGAAGGGCTGATCGATACGGAATATCTGGAACCGGAAGCGCCGTTCGGCGAATCCCACGGCCATATCGCCCTCGAAGATTTCAATATGATCTTCGACGTCACCGCCATTACCCGCAAAAAAGACGCCCTGTTCGTGTCCATCATCTCCCAAGTGACGCCGTCCGAATCCAGCGCCATCAAGCGCGACGCCTACGAGCAGATGTTTCTTAGCCATCTGCAAAACGGCCTCGGCATCCGGGGCGTGCAAAACGTCGTCATGCACGAGCCCTTGTCCAATATCCGCCGGGTGATCTTCCTGGTGATGGCGCCGGGCACGCCCAAAACCGAAGTGTGGCGCGCCCTTTATGGCGCTTCCTCGTTGCGCGCCGATTGCGGCAAATACGTGATGGCGGTGAGCGAGGATATCAACCCGGACAACGGCGATGCGGTGTTCTGGTCCCTCGCCTACCGGGCCAATCCGGCCGAGGACGTGGTCATCCTTGGGCATAGGGACGGCGGCCATGGACCAAAAGGCGGCGCCCGGTCCAGCGACGGCACCATGCTGGTGGACGCCACCCTGAAACATGCATCGGCGCCCCTCGCGCTGCCCAAAAAACCCTATATGGAGAACGCCAAGGAATTGTGGGAGCGTCTGCAACTGCCTCCGCTTAGCCCGGAGGCGCCGTGGCACGGCTATTCCCTCGGCGACTGGTCGGACGAATGGGACGCCCTTGCCGCGCGCGCCACCGACGGCGATTACATGAGCAATGGCGAGCGATCCAAGCAGATGCGGGCCAAAGACATAAAGCCGAACACCCCGGTCCGCGATGTGTTGAAGTAGCCATGACCGAGGCCATCGGCAAACCGGTTCGCCGCATCGAGGATGTGCGCCTGCTCACCGGCAAGGGCCAATTCACCAACGATGCCAATGCTGCCGGCCAAGTTCATGCGGTCATGGTCCGCTCACCACACGCCCACGCCCGCATCCTGGCCATCGACAGTTCCGCCGCCATGAAAATGCCGGGGACGCTGGCCGTCTATACGGGCGCCGATTGCGCCGCCGATGGGCTGGGTGCGATCCCGCACAGCCCTTTGCCGAAGACCGAGCATGATCTGAAATTGACCGGCCCCGGCGGCGGCGATGTCTTTATCGGCCCGCACATGGCACTGCCCACCGACAAGGCCCGCCATGTGGGCGAGGCGGTTGCCATGGTGATCGCCGAAACCCAGGCGCAAGCAGAGGATTCCGCCGAAGCGGTGCGCGTCGATTACGAGCCACTGGGCCACAACATCGATGCCCTGGCAGCCACCCAATCGGCGCAGCCAAGCGTCTGGAACGAATTGCCCGGCAATGTCTGCGTCGACAGCGTCTTCGGTGACGTCGCCGCTACCGATGCCGCCTTCGCCGCCGCCGAACATGTTGTGTCGGCGCAGTTTCATATTGGCCGGGTCACCGGTGTGCCCATCGAGCCGCGCGCGGCGCTGGCCATCCATGACGCCGCCACCGGGCGCACCACGCTGCATGCGGGCTCCGGCGGCGCCGTCCGGCAAAAGCACGAGATAGCGCAGGTTTTGGGCGAGGAGCCCGGCAATATCCGGGTCTTGTCTTTCGACGTGGGCGGCAATTTCGGCACCCGCAACCGGGTCTACGTGGAGGTCGTTCTGGTGGCCTGGGCGGCGAAAAAGCTGGGCCGCCCGGTGAAATTTACCGCCGGGCGCGGCGAAAGCTTCCACAGCGATTACCAGGGCCGGGATTTGCACACCTCGGTCCAATTGGCGCTGGATGCAAGGGGCCGGTTCTTAGCCATGCGCGCCGACAATATTTCCAACCAGGGCGCCCGCGCGGTTTCGTTCTCGCCGATCGCCAAGGGCGCCAACCTGATCACCGGCAACTACCGCATTCCGGTGGCCAGCATCCGGGCGCGCGCCGTCTTTACCAACACCATGCCGACCCAGGCGTACCGCTCGTCGGGCCGGCCCGAGGTTACCTTCGCCATGGAACGGCTGGTGGAATTGGCGGCGCAAAAACTGGACATGGACCCGATCGCGCTGCGCCGCCGCAACCTGATCGACGCGGACGAAATGCCCTACGCCAATCCCCTCGGCATGATTTATGATTCCGGCGATTACGATCAATGTATCGACATGGCCCTCGCCCGGGCCGGCTGGAGCGGCATCGATGCGCGCCGCGCCGAGGCCGAAAGGCGCGGCCAATTGCTCGGCGTCGGCTTTGCCAGTTACGTGGAATCCTCCATCGGCACGCCGCTCGAACAAGCGCGCATCACGGTCACCGACGAAGACCGCATCGATGTGGTGATCGGCACGCAGCCGTCCGGCCAGGGGCACGAAACCAGCTTCGCCCAGGTCGCCGCCGAATGGCTGGGCGTGCCGGTAGAACAGGTGCGCATCCGCATCGGCGATACCGATGTGGTCCAGGTGGGCGGCGGCAGCCATTCGGGCCGCTCCATGCGCATGGCCGGATCGGTGATCGTCATGGCCGCCGACGATCTGATCGAAAAAGGCAAGCAAGCCGCCGCCGATGTGCTGGAAGTATCGGAAAGCGATGTGGAATTCGAGGCTGGCCAGTTCCGGGTGCCGGGCACCGACCGCAGCATTGACTGGTTCGCACTGGCCAGGAGCGGTCATGCGGGCGCCCTCGATGTGACCCGCGACAACGAGATGCAGACGCCGGTGTTCCCCAACGGCTGCCATATCTGCGAGGTGGAGCTGGACCCGGAGACCGGCGCCGCCAAACTGACCCGCTACACCGCCATCGACGATGTGGGCCGCGCCATCAACCCGATGATCGTGCACGGCCAGACCCACGGCGCCGTGGTGCAGGGGCTGGGCCAGGCGATGCTGGAATCCTGCGTTGTCGATCCCGGGACCGGCCAGGTGTTGACCGGCTCGCTAATGGATTATGGCCTGCCCCGCGCCGCCGACGTGCCCAACATCAACGTCGCCCTCAACGAGGTGCTTTCGCCCACCAACCCGTTAGGGGTAAAGGCCGGCGGCGAAGGCGGCACCACTGTCTCGCCGGTTGCCTACACCAACGCGGTCCTGGATGCGCTGAAAGATCTGGGCGTCACCGATATTCAGATGCCGCTGACCCCGCACCGCATCTGGCGGGCGATCCGGGAAGCTGGTTAAACTCTAGATCCCGGTCCCGGCTGTCTTTATAAAATGGCGAATGATTTTGATCTCGAACAGCGCGACCTGCTCGTAAGGGTCGGCGGCGGTGATGGCCTCCGCCGCGGCCATGTTCTCCGCCTCGATGATCCACACGCTGGCATTCATATTGCCGTCTTCGTCCATGGTGGGGCCCGCAAAAATAAGCGTATCTCCTATGGAGGCGGCATATTCCAGATGGGCCGGCCAGGTTTTTAGCCGTAACGCAGCCGTGTTCGGCTTGTCTTCCCGGAAAACAAAAAATTGCATAATCAGGCCCCTGTAACCCGGTCCCAGAACGCCGCCGCGTCGTCCGGTTCCGCATCACCGCGCCAGGCGACGTGCTGGTCGGGGCGGATAAGGGCGAAATTGCGCCCGTACAAATCGCGGGCGCCGTCTTCGGGAACATCGGCTACCATCACTGGAATGCCGCGCAGCCCGGCTTCCGATAGAAGCGCTTCGCCGCCCGGCGCACCAAACCTTAAAAGCGTAAAGCCGGGACCGAAGGTGTCGTAAAGGGAGCGGCGGTCTTCGATCCAATAATGCGGGGCGCGGCCGCCGGGACAGGCCGAGGGGATGTAGTCCACCGCCGAGTCAGGCGGCGGCGCGGTGCCGTCATCGACGATGATGTTCGAGCCGTCATAGCGGGCGCCCAGCTGGATGCCGAGGCTGGCGAACTCTTCCGTGAACTTCATCAGCTCGGCTTTGAAACCGGCCCGCGTGGCCTCGCCAACCTGGCCCGCAGCTTCCATGTTTTTCGGGTATTGCAAATCGCCGATCTGGGCGGCCAGGCGGCCCGATTCATTGGTATTGCGGATGCCGATGGGCCGCCGCTCGGCCTCGTAACTGGCCAGCAGCTTGGCCCCGCCCCAGCCCTGGATCACGGCGGCCAGCTTCCAGCCCAGATTGACCGCGTCGTCGATGCCGGTGTTGAAGCCGAAGCCGCCGGACGGGGTGAACAGATGCACCGCGTCGCCGGCCAGAAAGACGCGGCCCGCCTGGTAGCCATCAGTGACCAGCGCCAATCCGGCGACCCAGTCCTGCACCGACACCGCCTCGATTGGAATGTCGGCGCCGACCGCGTTCCGGAACATGGCGACGGCGTCGATATCGGCAATCGTCTTGCCCTTGGGCATTTCCGCCAGCATCAGAAAATCGCCCTTGCCGTCGAGGGTGATGCAGTCGGTGCGCAGATCGTTGTTGATGGTCAGGTAGTGCCAGCCGATGTCCATACCGAGGATGTCATAGACTTGGGGCGCGCGCATGAAGGCGGAAATCATGTCGCCGTCATAGAAATTTTTGCCCGACGAGGAGCGCCCCTGGTAATTGAAGCCAAGCTGGCGGCGCACCATCGACTGGCCGCCATCGCAGCCGGCCATGTAATCGGCGATGATGCGATCCCGCGCGCCGGTTTTCACATCCTCGATCTCGGCCTCCACGTGATCGGCGTGCTGGGTAAAGGACACCAGCCGCCAGCCGAAACGAAGCTCGGCGGCGCCAAACTGCTCGGCGTGGGTTTTGAACACGGCTTCGAAATAGAACTGGTTGGAGCGGTGCATAGGCTCCGGCGTCAACAATGTCGGACCCCAGGGGCCGGGGTTTTCGGTCTTTTCCCTTCCCGTGGGCATTTTGATGCGGGCCAGCTCGTGACCGGCGAAACGGGTCACATAAATCACGTCGGTGGGATGATCGGGGGGCACGCCGGTCTTGCGCAAAGCAGGCGCGAAGCCCAGCCGGCGCACGGTCTCCATGGTGCGGGAATTTAAAGATGAGCCCTTGGGGTGCGTCGTTGTGGTCTCGCGCTCATTGACGAGCAAGCACTTGACGCCGCGGCTGGCCAGCTCCATGGACAGGATTAATCCCACCGGCCCGCCGCCGACAATCAGAACTGGTGTGCGTATTTCCGCCATTGGTATTTCTCTAAGCCGTCCAGTTTGCAACCGGGAAAGTCAGGTGGTTTACTCCCAATCCCGGTCCTTGTTTTCAATTATGTAAAACCCATGCCCCAAAAAACAACACCTTCCAAGCCTTCCTCCATTGAAATCATCAAAACCCTCGGCGCCCGCATCGAAGTTACGCGCCAAGGCAAGGGCCGCCCGGTTCTGGTGCTGCACAGCGAAGACGCTTATGAAACCGGCTCGGACCTGATCGATACACTGGCCAAAAAGCGCGAAGTGATCCAGTTCAAGATGCCCGGCTATGGCAAGTCCGGCCCGCCCGGCGATTTGCGCTCCATCGATGACATCTCTTATCTGTATCTGGATATCCTTGACCAGATGGACTTGAAGAAGGTCACCATCCTCGGCTTTTCCGTCGGCGGCTGGCTGGCCGCCGAGATGGCGTCGAAAAGCTGTGAGCGTATCCAAAAGCTGATTCTGACCGGCGCTCTCGGCGTCAAATTCGGCGGCCCTTACGTCCGCGATATCGAAGATATTTATTACAATACAAAGGAAAAGGTGCAGGCGCTGAAGTTCCACGACACCGCTAAGGATCCCGATGCGGACATGCTCAACTATAATGAGCGCCAGTCCATGGCCGTTGCCCGCCGCCGCGAAATCATCGCCAAGTTTTGCTGGGAGCCCTATTTCCACAATCCGTCATTGAAGGCGCGCCTGGCCCGTATTTCGGTTCCGACCCTGGTGGTCTGGGGCGCCAACGACGGCATGACGCGGCCAAAATACGGGCGTGCCTACGCCAAACAAATCAGCGGCGCGCGCTACACGGAAATTCCGCGCGCCGGGCATTATCCCCATGTGGAGCAGCCCGGCGCCTTCAAACGCAAGATCGAAAAGTTTCTCGGCTGATCCAAAAGGCAGACGTATTATGGAATTTTACCACTTCACCGAGTTTCCCTGGCCGCACCTGCCGCCCGATGACACGTTTACCTCCATGCGCGTCAACCTGCCGAACAGACACTTTGATCCCGAAGTGGGGGCCGAGCTGTATCATTCCTATCTCGATCAATATGTGCTGGCAGACGAATTGGGCCTCAACTGCATGATCAACGAGCATCATCAGACGGCCACCTGCCTCAGCCCGTCGGGACCGTTGCAAATGGCGATCCTGGCGCGCGAAACCAAGAATGCCCGGCTTTGCATTCTCGGCAATCCGATCGCCAATATCGCCGATCCGATCCGCTGCGCCGAGGAAATGGCGATGATCGATAATATTTCCAGGGGCCGGCTGGAATGCGGATTTGTGCGCGGCGTGCCGTTCGAATTGTTTTCTTCCAACCGCAACCCGACCGAAACCGCCGAGCGGCTTTGGGAATCCATCGACCTGATTATCAAGGCCTGGACCACCCATGACGGTCCCTTCAACTACGAAGGCAAGTGGATCCACAAACGCCAGATAAATCTGTGGCCGCGCCCCTATCAGCAGCCGCACCCGCCTGTCTGGACGACCGGCGGCTCCAGCCTCGCCCACGCCTGCCGCACCATCGAGCGCGGCTTCACCTTCGCCATGTTCTTAACGCCCGCCGACCGGCTGGCCGAAATGTTCAACGGCGTCCGCGACTATTGTAAGACCAAGAAACTGCCGGCGCCGGCCGACGATCAGTTCGCCTTCATGCCCCTGGTCGCCGTTGGCGAGACCGAAGAAGAAGCCCGCAAAATGATCGACGGCGTCTTCTGGTACGTCACCCACAACAAGGCCGAGCCGCAATTCCGCGCACCGCCGGGCTATGTGGAAACCGCGCTCTACGCCAAGGTGGTCACCGGCCAATTCTCCGGCGGGCGGACCGACGCCATCCGCACCCAGGGCGTCGAATTTTTCAAGAAAAACCATGTTGCCATCTACGGCACCCCGGACAGCGTCGTGAAGCAGATCAAATCCTTGTACCGCAAGGTGGGCGGCTTCGGCCACCTGATCGCCATGTTGCACGCCGGTGATATGAGCTATGAGCTGACCGCCAAAAGCATGACCTTGTTCGCCAACGAGGTGGTGCCCAAGATCAAGCATCTGGGCAGCATCTCGACCGGGTTCGGCCCGCTGGCGGATCGGCCCAAGGTGAAGCCGAAGAAAAAGGCAAAGCGGAAAGCCACGGCGCGGGTTTAGTGTCCCGGTCGTGAAATTCGTAATAGCGGATTTCACGTGAATCGGGCCACTCACACTAGGCCCCCCGCACCTGATCAATCACCGCGCCGGCGTCGGCGGGGCATTCATCGCCGCGCCAGGCCACAAAGGCGTCGGGGCGTACCAGGACCAATTTGCGCTCGTAAAGACCGGCGATATCTGCATCGTCCGGCGCGATCAATTGCATCGGCACATCGCGCAGCGCAGCCGCCGCCAATAGGGGCCCCGCATCGGCGCCAAAGTTGAACAGGGTGAACTGGCCTTGAAACAGATCCAGCGTCGATTTACCGGGCGCCAGCCAGGCGTGCGGCGCCGGCGAGCCGGGGACGGTCGAAGGCGAAAGTAAGGTTGGGTCCGGTTCGGGATCGTCGGCATCGCTTCGCAAGCAGATCGGTGAGTTCCAATAGCTGAAATAGCTTTTCACCCTTTCGGCCACGGCGCTGACCGAATTGTCGCTGGATTCCTGCAAGTATGTATTGAAGCTGCGCACCGCCGCGTCGGTGTCCACGCCGGCCAGGCCCGGCAGGCCGGTGATCTCTTCGAAGGCAATGGTGGCGTTGGCGACAATATAAAGGGCCAAGGCGCGGCATTCGGTCTGGTAGCTGTCCAAAAGCCCGGGCCCGCCCCAGCCGGCCAGCGATGCCCACAACTTCCAGCCCAGATTGACCGCTTCGACCAGACCGGTATGCATCCCGTAGCCGCCGGTGGGCGAGCATTGATGGGCGGCATCGCCGGCGATAAATACGCGCCCGAGCCGGTAGCTGTCGGCCACATAGTCGCGCCGCTCCCAGGGCAGGATGGATTGAATTTCATAGTCGAATTCGGCGCCCGCCATGCGCTTTAAATAGACGTCCGGGTTTTCCGGAATTTCGTCTTCATGGAATATGGTCAGCCGCCAAAGCTCGTCGCCATCGATGGGGATCAGCTCGCCCCAGCAGCCGTTCTCGTCGATGGGCCGGTAGAACCGCGCCCAGCCCTTGTCGTGCAGCGCGGCCAAACCGGGGGATTTGAAAAAGATGTTGGTTGAGTTGGCGATCACGCCCTCACCGCCGAGTTGGATGCCCAGCGCCTTGCGGACAACGCCGTCGGGACCGTCGCAGCCGACCAGATATTGCGCCGATATGGTCCGGTTGGCGCCGCTCTCCGTATCGGTGATTTGCGCGGTAACGCCGTCTTCGTTTTGGGTAAAGCCATCCAGGCGGCAGTTGTAGCGGAGGCTGACGGCCTCAATCCCGGCGGCGCGTTTGCTAAGGATCGGATCGAAATAGGTTTGCGGGCAATGGCGGGCGCCTTCGGGCGTGGTCTTGATCTCGCCCCGCTCGGCATAAGACGGCACTTTCAGGCGCGCGATCTCGTGCCCGGTCAGGTTGGTCACATAAAGGAAGTCCATCGGAAAATCCGCCGACCAGGCGGCGTTCTTGATATCCTCGGCGATGCCCCAGCGGCGGCAGGATTCCATATTGCGCGACGAAACCTGGCTCATCTTGGGAACCGAAATGACGCCGTCGCGCTTTTCGAGTAGTACGCAGTCGACGCCGCGGAGGCCAAGCTCCACCGCCAAGGCAAGCCCCACCGGGCCGCCGCCGGCAATCAATACAGAAACAGTTTCAGATGCCACGCCGCGCCGCGCCGCTTTAATTGATCTTGCTGGGCAGCCAGGTGGCGACCTCGGGCGCCGCCACCAGCAGAACCAGCACCGCCAGTTCGATAAAAATAAACGGCGCCGCAGATTTCACCACGTCGCCCAAGGTCACATCGAACGGCGCGATGCCCTTCATCACATAAAGCAAGAGCCCAAACGGCGGCGTCAGCAGGCTGATTTCCATGGTGATCAGCATCAGCACCATCAGCCAGATCACGTCGATCTTGTAGACGACCATCAAAGACTGGGAGCCGAGCAGGAAAAACGGCAGGGTCAAAAGCAGCATCGACACCTGATCCATGAAGGCGCCCAAAAACAACAGAACCACCATCATGGCGATCACCACCATCATCGGCGTCAGATCGAGCGAGGTGACCGCCGACAACAATCCATCGGTGGCGCCGGAATTGGCCAGCGCCTGGCTGAACACCAGCGAGCCGGCGATGATGAAAAGGATCATGGTATTGATTTTGGCGGTTTCCATCAGCGATTTGAATATCGCCCGCCAATTGAAGTCGGCACCATCGATGCCGGAGATTTTAATGATGTTCTTGAACAGGCGGAAAAAATAGCAGATGCCGAGCGAGGCAATACATCCCAGCGCGGCGGCTTCGGTGGGCGCGGCGATTTTAAAAAAGATGCTGCCGACGACAACGATGAAGATGATGAACAGCGGGAAAATGTAAAGAACGAACGGCAGCGTGCGGTGAATGATGCGCCGGTAGCGGCCGTTATATTCCGCGTGGCCCCACATCCGCCCGCCGATATTCAACGAGATCGAGACCGGATCATCCAGTTCGGTCTCATCGGGCTCGTAAGATGGCGCCAGATCCGGGTTAAGGGTGCAGCGTATAATCACGTAGGCGAAAAACAAGACCGCCATCAATACGCCGGGCACGATCCCGGCGATCAGCAGTTGCGCCACCGATTGCTCGGCAATGCTGGCCAGCAATACCGCCAGCGCCGAGGGCGGGATCAGCATGGCAATGCCGCCGACGGCCATGATCGGGCCCATGGCGATGGACGGCTGATAGCCGCGCTTAATCATATCGGGCAACAGTACCGAGCCGAGGATCGCCGTGTTGGCGATGGTCGAGCCGGACAAAGACGAGAACACCGTGCCGCCAACGATAGAGACAATGGAAAGCCGCCCCGGCAACTTTGAGATCATCCGGTCGATGGCGCCGATGGCCTTGAAGGCGACGCCGGTCTGCAACAGAATTTCGCCCATCAGAAGAAACAGCGCGATGGGCATTAGCGTAAACTTGATGGCGTTGTGAAACTCGAGCGGCATGAATACCAAGCCGATATCGCCGGAGATAAAGAGCCCCGTACCCAGCACGTTGGCGGCAAAAAATGCGAGCGCGACGGGCAGGCCTAAGAACATGGCGAAACACACGGTGCCGAGCAACAGACCAAGGGCGAGGTACCATTCCATCGGCTAGAACCCGGCTTCGGTCATGGCCTGATCTTCCTTGGAGAGGATCTCCTTGGCGCGGCGGAAACGCAGAAAAAACTCGATGGCGAGCAGCGCGAAGCAAAGGGTGAAGACCGACATCATGTACCAATTGGCGATGCGCAAATCCTTGTCCGGCAAAGTGCCGTCCTGGAATTCGATGATCGTCGCGCGGGCGCCGTAGAAACAAAGCAAAAGACAAATGGCGATGCCGGCGGCATCCAGAATTTTTTCCATGCGCTCGGCGAGGTCGGCGGGCAGCGCCGAGGTTAGCACATCCACGCGCACATGGGCGCCCTGTTGCAACACCCACGGCGCGCCGATGAAGACACCGACATAAAGGGTGTATTCGATGCCCTCATTGAGCCACCAGATGCTGCCCCAATGGGCCTTGACGATTAACAGGTTGAACGGAATGAGGACGGCGATCAGTCCGATGGAGATCGCGACCAGCGCAGCCAGAAACAAGTTGAACTTGATAAATCCGGCCTCAAAGGTATCGACTGGCTTGTTCATGGTGCCATCCGATCAAAGAATTTAAGGAAATATTGCAATGAGAATCGGAGGAGCCGGTATTCGGCTCCTCCGAACGCAATTCGGCATGTACTACTTGGTAAACAATTTCTTGAGCGCGGCCCCATGCTTCGGACTGCGGTCCAGCACTTCCTGCCAGCCGGCTTCCCGTGCCGTATCCATATACATCTTACGATCGGCGCCGGTGAAGGTAATGATCTTCATGCCCGCCTTGGCGCGCGCCGCATCTTGCTTCTTCAGAATGCCTTTCCACGGCGCATTCGCACTGTCCACCTTCGCTTCAAATTCGAGCGTGATCTTGGTGATCAGGGCCTGCTGCGGCTTGGAAAGACCATTCCAAGATTTCTTGTTAAGGAGCATATGAAGCGAGGCGTCGTAGAACCCCGGATCCACCCGATAGCCGGTCACTTTGGCCCACGCTGGTACCCAGCCGGCCGCCGGCCAGCCATAGCCCTGCACCGTTCCATTCTCCATCAATGTGTAGACTTGGGAGGTGCTGGCCTGTTGCACGGTTGCACCCAGAGCCTTGAAGAAGGCAGTGTAGACCGGTGCGACGCGGAGATTGAGGCCCTTGAGGTCCGGCTTGGAAATGGGATTCTTCAGCCAAAGATGGAACGGCCCAAACGACCAGTAACGGCCAACAAAATGGATGTTCTTCTCGTCCAGAAGTTTGCTTACATAGCCGATCGCGCCATTCTTGCGGAGATCTGACCACGAATGCTCGGAAAAGCGCAATACCGGTGCTTCCGGTAAAACATTGCCGAAATAGGCCTCCGTGCAGCCGATGATGTCATAGGCGCCGCGGGCCATTTTCTGGGTCAGGGTGAAGGGGCTGCCGATGGCCGGCGCGCCGCCAACGACATTGACCTGGAGCACGCCCTTGCCGCGCTTGTTGATTTCGTTGATCACGGCCATCATCGGCTTGGTCACCGGATGGCCCATGGGCCAGCAGCTCGCCCCCTTGATTGTAGCTTCGGCGGCACTCGCCGGCGCCGTCACGTGGCCCGAAAGCCCAGCCGCAGCCAATCCGGCGGCGGCTACGCCCAAAAATAGTTTTGTTCCTAAAGCCATTTGAAATATTCCTCCATGTTTTGGTTTTTCAGACCAGCGCCTCATTACCAGCGCCGGCTTGGTATTTTCACAAAAAAGTCCATCGGATATTTATCGTTCCCCGATCCGCTTTATTTGTAGGCGGGTTTGCCTACCAGCGCACCTGTTTTTTTTGGGGGGCGCCCGGTCAGGTGGCAAATTGGGCGGCGGCGACGCGCACCCGGGCGCGCCTTATATAGAAGAAAAACAGCACCAGAATGCTCACATTGATGATGCCGGCGGCGGCGGCATTGCGGAACGACCAGATATAGTCACCGGTCAGATCGAACACAAATCCGCCCTGCCAGCCGCCGAGGCCCATGCCGATCCACCCCGATGCCGTGACCACGGCCATCGAGCGGGCCAAATAATTGGCCGGCACCATATAGCGGACGATGACGATAAAGGCGGCCATGACGCCCGAATAAAAGATGCCGAACAGCCCCGACAGCACATAAATGGCCGCCATGCCGGTGACCAGCGGGAAAAAGAAGACGGCAATGGTCTGCGCCGCCGACATGAAGATGTAGGACTGTAAGGGCCCGATCACGTCGGCCAGCTTGCCGCCGATGATGCGCCCCGCCGCGCCCGCCAGCATCAGCACCAACAATGCCGAGACGGCCATTTCGGGGCCGATCCCCCGGTCGGTCAGCAGCGGCACCAGATGCACAATGGGAACCGACATGGTGATGCAGCAGAAGATCACCGCGAACGCCACCCAGCCGACGGCCACCGCAGGCGGCAACGGAAAGCGCGTGCCGTCGGCCATCATCGGCGCTTCGGCGCCCGTGTTGCCTTCCGGGCGCGGCGGATTGCGCACCAAAAGCGCGATGGGAATGGCGATCAACAGATAGGCGGCGCCCAGGATGGCGTAGGTGGCCGACCAGCCGCGCGCCTCGATCAGCAGGCTGGTGATCATCGGCACCACGCCCTGGCCGACAGCGCCCCCCGATATGGCGACGCCGATGGCGAGGCCGATATTGCGCTTGAACCACAATCCCACATTGGCGTAGAGCGGGCTGAGTGCCCCGTGCCCGAAGGCGCCGAACAAAATGTAATAGACATAAAACTGGGTCTTGGTTTCGATCTGGCTCAACAACAGCAGGCAGACGCCCAGAACCGAGGCGCCAAACAGCGCAATCCAGCGGGCGCCATGACGGTCGGCGACAATCCCCCAGATCACCGTCGCGGCGGCGGTCGACAAGGTGATCGCCGTATAGCCGAGAGACAAATCGCCCCGGCTCCAGCCGAATTCCACCGCCAGCGGTTTCAAAAAGACGCCAACCGATCCCAAAACACCGAACGACAAAGCGGTCAGCGAAAACGTGACGGCCGCCATGACCCAGGCATAGCTTGGGTTGGCGGGAGCTTGGGTTTCATTCATGGATGGGATTTAGCGGAAGCCGGCGGGCCATGCAAACCGCATCATGCCTTGATTTTGCCGACGTTGGAGACGGCAATCTCGACCCGGTTTCGGCCGCCCACCTTGGCGTCGTAGAGGGCCGCGTCGGCGCGCGCCAGAACCTGGGCCAAGCTGGTATCGGTGCCCGCCAGTTCCGAAATACCGATGCTGATGGTGACGTCCAGGGGCCCCGCATCGGTGTCCACCGGCGTCTCGGCAATGGCGCGGCAGAGCCGGTTTGCCACCAGCGCCGCCCGGCGGGCGCCAACCTCGATCAGCAGGATCGAAAACTCCTCGCCGCCATAGCGCCCGAACAGGTCCTGCTCGCGAAGGCGCCCCGCAATGCGCGCCGAAACTTCGCGTATCACGGCATCGCCGGCGGCGTGGCCGTGGCTGTCGTTGACCTGTTTGAAATGATCCAGGTCCAGCATCATGGTGGTCAGCGGCCGGCCATAGCGCTGGGCGCGGGCGTATTCCTCCTGGCCTTTTTCGAAAAAGCGGCGGCGGTTGTCGATGCCGGTCAGCTCGTCCGTATAGGCGCAGTTTTCCAGCTCCACTTCCAGGCGCGCGCGCTCCTCGGCGAGGCCATATTCCTCGGCCGCGTCGGCGATGGCGGCGCGCATGATTTCCACCGGGCAGGGTTTGGTCAAATAGCGGAAAATACGCCCCTCGTTGATGCCGCGCACCGCCGTATCTTCGTCCGAATAACCGGTCAGCAGGATGCGCACCGTATCGGGCGCCTCGGTGGCGGCTTTGCGTAAGAGATCGATGCCGCTCAGGCCGGGCATTTGCATATCGGAGACGATCACCGCGAACGGGCCGTCATTTTCGAGCATACGCAGCGCCGTTTCGCCGTCCTCGGCGATCGCGAGATCATAGTCGCCGCGAAAGGCCAGGCTCAGCCCCTTCAGGAACAGCTCGTCATCATCGACGATGAGAATTTTTTTGGCCATCTGGTCCGCCTAATGCCACAAGGTGGCGCGCCGGCGAAAGCGCCCGCGAACTTCGGAGCCGGGCGCATATTGATAATGGCGGATGCGCATGGAAAACCAAAACAACGAAGCGCCGGCCACCAGATAACCAATATGGAACAAAATCAGCATGGCCGGTTCCGGCGGCACGATCAAAACCAGCAGGTACAGCAAGGCGATCTCGAGGGCGCCGTAGACCGCCGCCGCGATTGGCCCGAATAGCAAAAAGGCTGCAATATGAAAGGCGGTGATACGCAAATACTGGACCCGTCTTGTGCTATAAAAATACAACTGCCGACACCACGGGACCGCTTTGCAAGGGATCCCGCGCTCCCTCCCCGTTGAATATTCCGTACAGCTATTAAGGTGAGGGCTTTGCCGGCCTGATTACAGGTGGGGGAAACCACAATATGCACGCAATATGATAGGCGTCAGGCCACCGCATCGCGCATTAATATTGTGTCGATCATGGACAGCACGGTCTCGCCGTCCTGGTTGTCGAGGGTGAAATTGAGCTTCACGATGCCGCAATTGGGGCGGGATTCTGATAATCGCTTGCTGGCGCATTCCAAGGTCATGCTCAAAATTTCGCCCGCATAGGCGGCTTTGCGGAAGCGCACTTCGTCATAGCCGAACGATGTCAGCACGTTCGGATTGACCCCTTGCGATTGCAGCAAATGAATGCGGATGGCCATCAGGTGGTTGCCGCAGGCGGTCAGCCCGCCATACATGCTGGCCTTGGCCAAATCCTCATCGATGTGAAACGGCATCGGGTCCCAGCGCCGCGCATAGTCCTTGATCTCGTCCGGCTCGAGGCGGTAGGCGCCAATCGTGAACGCGCTGCCAGGGCTAATGTCCTGGTAGCGGTAACTGGCTAGGAACGGCGCGTTATTCATGCGTTGGTTTTAAACACCGCGCATCAATCGGTATTGCCACCGGGAACTTTGAAGCCCTTGTCCATATGGCCCCTGCCATCCTGATCGCCCTGCTCGAATATCCAGGTGTAACCGCCGGCCGGGTTGGACAGTATCTCCCAGCAATTCAAATCCCGGTCCCAGAACAGGAAGCTGTAGGTGCCGTGCTGGAGCTTGGGCTTGGAAATTTGCGTCAAGCCCCACTTGTCGGCTTCGGCGACGGCAATTTCATAGGCCTCGTCAACGTCTTCCTGGGTTTCCACGTCGAGGCCGTTGTGAAACAGGAAATCCATCTTGCTGGAGTGATTTTTACGGTGAACAACCGCATAGACATGCTGGCCGCCGAGGCGGACCATCATCGATATGGGGCTGGTGCGCACAACTTCCAGTCCGAAAAACTGCTGGTAGAATTCGCGCGTTGCCTCCAGATCGCCGGAAATCAGCGTTCCGTGCGACAGAAAATTCAACTTCAATGACGGTTCCACCGCCGTTTCGGTTGCCACTTGGTCCATGAGCCTATCCCCTTTGCTTAATGCCACCCGTATATTTGAAGCGACTATAACGCGGTTGGCGGGTCTTGCCTATGGCCAAAACCATTTTGCGCGCTTGATGCCTGTCAAGGCCGGAGCGGCGCCGGTCAGCGTCAAGATCGAGCTGACCGAAATGCCGTTCATGGAGGCCTGGCTCGCAAAGCCGTTCCAGGAACTGCGCCTGGCCAATCTGGATTGTGATGTTACCGGCAGGGCCTGCGAAAAATGCATCGCCTACGCGGATCATGATATTAACGCGCCGCGACCGGGAATGGTTTCCGAGCCCGCACTCTAATCAAACAAAGCGTCCAGCTCGGCCTGGGATAGCCCGGCGTCTTCACCGGCGTCGGCCATCGCCGGCGCGGGCGCTGCGGCGGCGGCGGGACTGGCGGCGGCGGCATCGGCAAGGCGCCGGTCGGGTCCGTTAAAGGACAGCGCCCGGCGGCGCCGGTCGGGCCCGAAGAAGGTCTTGGTTTTGATGAATTCCCGGGGCCGGGCAATGATCGAATTGATGCGCGAATAGAGCGATTTCGCCGAGATCGGCTTGGCCAGATATTCATGGGCGCCGGCGTCGCGGGCCTCGAGGATTTTCCGCATTTCCGTATGCCCCGACAGCATGATGATCGGCACGAACGGGTTCGGGCTATCCGAGCCGGTGCGCACCAGTCGCACGAAATCCAGCCCGTCCAGAGGCTGCATATGATAGTCGGTAATAATGATGTCGGCGGGAAAATGGGTCAGTTCGGCAAAGGCATCGGCGGCATCGTTGGCCTCGGCCACCTGGTGCGAGCCGAGGGCGTGCAGAAGATTCTTAACAAGCATGCTCATATGCTTGTTGTCGTCCACTACCAGAAAATGCAGCTGCTCGATATTATAGTTATCTTTCATGGACTTCTGATATTTTTCTAATCTGTGCAGACATTTTCTAGATGTAGGTACTGGTTCCCGAATTACCAGTCATTCCTGCGAATTTTGCGCCCGATACCATTAATTATTGAGGGTTTGACGTACATCAATTACAGCCGCGCCTGTGTACCCTAGGGTGATCCTAGATCAGGGGCAATCCCCGAAAGCCTCCTTGAGCGCGCCTCGCCTGCGCACCGGTCCCTGATCATAGCTTCCGTAAAACTCACCGGCTCCCCTTGGGAGCCGGTTTTGTATGGGGTGAAAACCCGCAATTGTTGTGACAATTCTCACATCAATGGCCCGAGGTTTTGGCTAGTATGGAACCCAATCGAGGCCTTTATCCCACCTCCTCCCCGCTTCTTCCCCCGGGGCCTCGAGAAAGGAAATTACGGCGGCGGCCTTCCCCAGGGCCGCCGCTTTTTCTTATGCCCGCGAAGCGCCTTGAAGCCGGCCAGACGGATGTGGTGCGCGGCGGGCAGCGATTGCGGGGCATCGCCAATGTGAATATCGGCCCGTCCGGCGCCGAGATCGGCGGCGCCTTTGGCGGCGAAAAGGAAACCAACGATATGCGCGAAGCGGGCTCCGACGCGTGCAAGACCTATAGGCGCCGGGCCATCAACAGCATCAACTATTCCACCGAACTGCTCCTTGGCCCAGGGCATCCGGTTTGAAGTCTAAGGCCTTTATTCGGCCGCCTGCGCCAGTTCGGTCTGTTCCTCGGCGATCAGGCGGCGGATGGCGTTGCGTGCATGGGTGAGCGCCTTGTCGGACGGGATGGTAACCAATGGCCGGTCCGGGTCCAGGTCGATACGCGCCTGCTGCACCTCCATGATCTCCTTGTCTTCCAGGAAAGTGGGGTAGATCTCGTTCCACAGCACCTCGGTGGCTTCCGGCTCGTCTTGCTTGTAGCCGTTCGCCGAGGAAAAGAAATAATGGAACGTGGTCTCGGTTTCCGGCGTCGCGCTGTGGAACAGGCGCAGATGGAAGCCGGGCTGATCCTGATTTTCGCGGGCGCCCTTGCCGGCGTCGATGGCGCCGTTCCACTGAATGACCGAAGACGGCGTCATAAATTCAAAATCCCACCAGCGGTCCACATTGCCCGCGAAGCCGACGGCTTTCTGGTAGGTTGGCGGCGGCGCCGCATCCTCCATCCAGCGCAGGTAATGGGCGCCGGTATCAGTTTCCCAGGCGTCCAATTCGGCGCCGGAATGGGCCTTCGCGTTGCCGCCGATGGTCCGGCTGTGGACATAGGCCAAATGGGTCAAATCCATCAGATTGTCGATCATCATCATATAGTTGGCGTTGATCGGGAACATGTCTTTCTTGTGCGGCCATTTTTCGTGGTCGTCGAGATAGGGAAAATCGATGAGTTTGCTTTCATCGGCACGCTCCGCTTCGCCCATCCAGATCCAGATGAATTGCTGGCGCTCAACCACCGGATAAGACCGCACCCTGGTCTGCGGCGGAATTTTTTCGGAGCCGGGAATTTCGACGCATTTTCCGGAGCCGTCATAGATCAGCCCGTGATAACCGCATTCGATGCCGTTTTCGACCACCTCACCGTGGGTCAGGGGCGCTCCCCGGTGGCAGCAGCGGTCTTCGAGGGCGGCGGCCTTGCCGTCCTGCCCGCGGAAGAAAACGATCGGCTCGTTCATGATGGTGCGGCCGAGATGGCTGCCATCGGCAAGCTCCTCGGACCAGGCGCCCAGATACCAGGCATTGCGCAAAAAGGGCTCGATGGTTGTTTCGGTCATAACATGCTTCCTTTCCAGTCAGCGGACTCCGTAGATGCTGCATGATCCTTGAAGCGGCTATTGGTGTCAAGAAATCCCCGGTAACAGGGTTTTTTAGGCGGCAGGAAAATTACAGCTTTTAACCGCATCGATTGCGAGGTTAGTATGCGGCTTCCGCCTTTGGCGGCGAACGATTTTTAATCGGTAAAATAGACCAGGAGAGGTATTCACCATGTTTTATATAAAAACCTTTGCGCTGGCTGCGGCGGTTGCCGCCATGGCCATGATCGGCACCGCCGATGCGCAGACCAAGATCAAGATCGGCCGCACGCTTTCGGGCTCCGGCTTCCACGTTCCCATCTATATCGCTTTCGAGCGGGGCTTCTTCAAAAAAGAAGGGCTCAGCGCCGAATATGTCAGCATGACCGGCAAGGCCCTGGTCACCGCCGGCATTTCCGGCAATATCGATTTTGTGCCGATCCCCGGCGGCGGCTCGCAAGCCACCCTGATGGGCGCGGACCTCCGCTATGTGGTCGGCGAATCGCTGATCTCCCAATGGGCCATCGTTAGTGATCCGAAAATCATGTCGGTCAAGGACCTGAAGGGCAAGGTCCTGGGTTACGGGCGCGCCGGTGCCGCCGACTATGACGAGGGCGAGATCGTGCTGTCGCGCTTCTTCGGCATGGAAGTGGGCCGCGACTACAAAGTCATCTCGTTTCAGAGCGAGGCGGACCGGGTTGCCGGTCTCATCAACGGCGATATTTCGGCCGGCTTGATGTCGTTCCCGACAGCGGCCCGCGCGCAAGCGGCCGGCTTCAAGTTGCTCTTGAAAACCGGCCAATACCTGCCCCGCGTCGGTGGCAGCGTATGGGTCACCGCCAAATATTTGAAGCAGAACCGGGGAACGGTGAAAAAGTTCATCCGCGCCATCGCCGGCGCCATCGAATATCTGAAAGCCAACAAGGCCGGTTCGGTGCCGGTGATCATGAGCGAATTCGGCATCAAGGACAAAAAGCAGGCCGGCATCGTGTGGAACGAGATCCACGACCAGTACTCGCCGGACCTGCCGGGTGATCTGTTCAAGAAGCTGTTCGTTGGCCGCCAAAAACGCATGGTGAAGCGTAAATTGTGGCCGGCGGGCAAGAAGATGCCTGATCCCCTGCAATTCATCGCCCGCGACGTGCTCAACGAAACCTTGCGCGAAATGGGTTACTTCCTGCAAGCCCGGCCGAAGCCCAAATCGAGCTAAGCCAAGCCTAAAGGAAGTTCGTTTTCAAGCGATTGCGGCCCGGGGCAACCCGGGCCGTAATTGTATGAGCAAGCCGCGCCGCTCCGCTTCCTACTCGGCGGCTGCGGATACCGGCTGGCGGGCGCGGCCGCGGAAATGGGGCATCACTTCGGTGGCGAACAATTCCATGTTCTTCATGGTCAGTTCGTGCGGCAGGGTGCCGAACTGTAACAATGTGCAAAGCTGGCCGAGGCCGATGCGGTCCTGGAACTCCTCCAGCCGGGCGCGCACGGTGGCGGCGCTGCCATAGAGGAACATGCCAATTTCGTTCATCCGCTCCATATTCTTGCCGCCGCCCAGCAATTCCCGCTTGGCGAGGCGGATCGCCTTCAAAGACGAAATGGAGGTGTAGCCCGGCGGCAATAAAAGCTCGTTCGGGATGCGCAGAAACTTGTTGAAGAACGCCTCGATATGCGGCTTGGCCTCCCTGGCGGCAATTTCATCGGTCTCGGCCACATAGATCGGCAGCGCCAGGCCAAGCTGGCGGTCCTCGGCCTCGTAGCCATAGTCGTCTTCGCAAACCCGGCGGTACTGGGCCATGAATCCCTCGACCGCCGAGAACGGCGAGTAGACGTTGAGGTAGGTGTATTTGCGGTCCGGATGCGCGGCCCAGCGAATGGTCTCCTCCGAGCCTTGGCTGGGGATCCAAACTTCCGGATGCGGTTTCGAATAGGGCCTCGGCCACAGGTTTACATATTGCATTTGGTAATGCTTGCCTTCGAATGGGAACGGGCCGGTCTCGGTCCAGGCGCGGATAATCAAATCATGGGCTTCGTGAAAACGCTCCAGCGAGAAGGCCGGATTGATGCTCATGGCGTGGTATTCGACGCCAAGCCCGCGCACGAAGCCGGCAACGAAACGCCCGGCGGTGATGTTGTCGAGCATGGCGAACTCTTCGGCGACCATCAGCGGGTTGTTGATCAGCGGCAACGCCCGCCCCAGCACACAGACCTTGGCGTGTTTGGTATTGCGGGCCAGGGCGCCGGCGATGACGGCGGGCGTCGGCATCATGCCGTAGGCGGTCTGGTGATGCTCGTTGACGCAGACCCCGTCGAAGCCCAACTCGTCGGCATATTCCAGCTCATCCATATAGCGGCAATAGAGTTTGTGGCCTTCTTCCGGGTCGTAATAGCTGTTCGGCAGGACCAGATTGGCGGAGACATATTTCTTGTCGTAATCCAGATCAAGGGCGCCGTAGGGCATCAGATTGAAGAAGAAAAAATCCATCAGGCGGCTCCTTGGGTGAAGGCGGCCAAGCGGCTTAAAAAGGCGTCCCGGGCCTCGGCCATGGGTACGTGACCGCAATTCTCATAAACCTCAAGCTCGGAGCCCGGGATCAGTTCGTGATAGGCGTGCGCGTAAGGCTCGGGGAATATGCCGTCGCTATCGCCCCATAATATCAGCGTCGGGATGCTAAGCCGATGCAGCCATTTGCGAAGATCGGGATTGTGCAGCCGGGGCGCCCAGCAAAGCCTGGCCGCCATTTGCCGGTTCTGCAGCATGATCTCGATCTGCGCCTCGTCCGGCTCCATGGCCAGGGCCTGATCGCGGAAAGACTTTTGTGCAAATACATGGCCCACGGTTTCTTCCGGCGTCCAGGCGAACAGATCGCCCATGGGCGTGCCGACGACGCGGATGCCGGCGGCCGAAATCAGGGTCAGGCTCTTGATCCGGTGCGCATCGCGAACGCCGATCTCGGCGCCGATCCAGCCGCCCATGGAATGCCCGGCCAGATGAAACTGATCCAGGCCCAAGGCCGCAATCACATCCATATAAAAATAGCTCATGTCGGAGATGTTATCCATCCAGTCCGGCGCTTCGGTGGCGCCGAAGCCGGGATGGTCGGGCAGGATGACGTGATAATTCTCGGCCAGCGCCTCGACAATCGGCAGCCACGACATGGAGCCGTTGGCGCCGTGCAGCAAAAGCAGCGTCTCGCCCTCCCCGGCCCGGCGCAAGGTCAACGCGACATCGCGGACGGTCACGGTTTCGATTGTAATTTTCGCCATCAGCGATTCCCCCTAGCGGTTGCCGGCGATGATATTGTTTGAAAAGCCGCGCAACAAGGTGATATTGGGCGGCGATTATTGGGAGGCAATTGGCGTGGATTGGTGGCAGGATATCTTCGATGCTTTCAAGGCGAGCGGTGTCGCCATGGTGGCTTATGTGCCGGACGCCGGCCATAGCGCCCTGATCGACGCCTGCGTCGCCGATAACGAAATTCGCGCCGTGCCGCTGACCACCGAAGAAGACGGCGTCGCGCTGTTGGCCGGCGCCTGGCTGGGCGGGGCGCGGGGCGCCTTGTTGATGCAGTCGTCCGGCGTCGGCAATTGTATCAACATGCTGTCGCTGGCCGCCACCTGCCGCTTTCCGCTGCCTATGTTCGTCACCATGCGCGGCCAGTGGCACGAGTTTAACCCCTGGCAGTTCCCCATGGGCCGATCCGCCGATGCCCAAATGAATACCGCCGGGGTCGAGACCATGACGGCGGCCGCCGCCGAAGACGTGCGCCCGATGGCGGCGGCGACCTTGGATATGGCCTATTCCGGCGGCGGCATGGCGGCCTTGCTGCTGCACCAGAAACTGAGCCCGGTCAAAACTTTCGAGGCGGGAGACGGAAAATGAGCGAAGATCGGAGATCAGACGCCTATCCGCTTCTGCGCCGCGATGTGGCCCGCCAGATCACCGAAGGCCAGGACGACCTTCTGGTCATTGCCGGGCTGGGCTCCACCGCCTGGGACGTGACCGCCGCCGGCGACCGGGATTTGAATTTTCCACTTTGGGGCGCCATGGGCGGCGCCGTCGCCATGGGATTGGGCCTCGCCCTGGCGCAGCCGGAACGAAGGGTGCTGGTGATCACCGGCGACGGCGAGACATTGATGGGGCTCGGCGCCCTGGCCACGGTGGCGATGCAGGCGCCCGCCAATTTATCAATCGTGGTTATCGATAACGAACGGTACGGCGAGACCGGCATGCAGATCACCCACACCGCCGGGGCAACCGATCTGGCCGCCGTCGCCGCCGCTTGCGGCATTCCGGTGACCGGCGTGGTGCGCGATCAGGCGCACCTGGACGCCGCCCTGCCGGTCATAATTGAGGCAAGCGGGCCGGTCTGCCACGTCATCAAGGTGCGCGCCGAAAAGCTGGATTTCGTGTTGCCGCCGAAAGACGGCGTGCACTTGAAAAATCGCTTCCGCCGTGCGTTGCTTGGGGGCGAAGCGGTCATCTGAATTCGGAGGGGGACTATCATGCAGTTTGGAATTTTCGATCACATCGACCGGCGCGACGAGCCGTTGGCGCCATTCTATGAGGACCGTCTGACATTCATCCGCGCCGTCGAAGCGGCCGGCTTTTACAGCTACCACATGGCCGAGCATCACCAGACGCCGCTCGGCATGACGCCGTCGCCGAACGTCTTCATGGCGGCCATGGCGCGGGAAACCACGCGCCTCCGCATGGGCCCGCTGATCTATATGCTGCCGCTCTATCACCCGTTGCGCCTGATCGACGAGATTTGCATGGTCGATCATTTGTCCAATGGCCGCCTCGACATCGGCATCGGGCGCGGCATCTCCCCGTACGAGGTCGCCTATTACGGCGTCGAGCCGGACGCCACCCGCGATATGTCGGAAGAATATATGGACATCCTGCTCAAAGGGCTTTCGAGCAAAAGCCTCAGCCATGACGGCAAGTACCATCAGTTTACCGATGTGCCCATGGAGCTGGAACCGTTGCAAAAGCCCTATCCGCCGCTTTGGTACGGCGCCGGCAACGAACAGGGCGCCCGCTTTTCGGCCCAAAACGGTATGAACATGGTGACCCTCGGCGCCACCGAACGGGTGGCCGGGCTGGTTTCGCTATACGCCGATATGTGGGAAGCAGCCAAGGATCAGCCGCGCCGCAAAAACGGGCCGGTGACCGATCCCCTGGTCGGTGTCAGCCGCCATTTTTTCATTGCCGAGACCGATGCCGAAGCGATGCGCCTGGCGCGCCCGGCCTATGATTACTGGTACAACAGTCTGGTCAAATTATGGCTGATCCATGACGCCACGCCGATCACCGGCATGCTGATCGCCGATTATGACGAGGCGTGTGCGAAAGGCGTCTGCGTGGTCGGATCGGCGGCGACGGTGCTGGACAAAATCTCGGGCCAGCTGGACCAGCTTGCCGCCGTCAACTATCTGGTCTGCCAGCTCGCCTGGGGCTGCCTCACCCACGAACAAGAAATGCATTCCCTCGAAATGTTCGCCGCCGAAGTCATGCCGGCGCTAGCGGCAAGATAGGAGACGATACTATGAGTTACCGCAGCTTTCGCGATTTCGCCGCCATTGCCGAGCAACAGGGTTTGCTGCGCCGGGTATCGAAACCGGTCGATCCAAGCTGGGAGCCCGCCGCCATGGTGAAATGGGCCTTCCAGGGGCTCTCCGACGACGCCCGCTTCGGGATTTTGTTCGAAAATGTGGAAGGCTCGGAGCTACCCCTTTGTTCCGGCGCGCTGGGCGCGTCGCGCAAAGCCTACGCGTTGGCGCTGGGTCTCGACGAAGCCGAGATCAATCCCCGCTGGGAGAGCGCCCTGGTCAATCCGATTGCTCCGGTGACGGTGGCGACGGCACCCTGCCAGGAGCTTGTCTTCACCGGCGCCGATGCGCGGCTAGGCGATTTGCCGATCCCCACCTGGACGCCGGGCAAGGATGCCGGCCCGTACCTGACCACCACCGTAATGACCGCGGAATTTGGCTCCGGCAACCAGAATACCGGCGTCTACAGAACGCAGGTTCTGGCCGATGACCGGGCCGTGGTCAATCTTGCGCCCGGGCGCGGCGGCCATGGCCAATGCGCCACCTGGTGGGCCCAAGGCAAGCCGGCGCCCATCGCCTGGGTGATCGGCGCCGAGCCGGCCTTTCAGCTGGCCGCGGTCGCGACCTTGCCGGCGGGCGTACAAGAAATGGCGATCGCCGGCGGCCTGCAAGGAACGCCGGTGGAGCTGGTCAAATGCCTGACCAGCGACATTTTGGTGCCGGCCAATGCGGAGATCATTATCGAAGGATTGTTGCAGCCCGGCGAGATGGCCCCCGAGGGCCCGTTCGGCGAAAACTTGGGCTTTATGAACCGGGGCAGCGACAGGCCGGTGGCCACCATCACGGCGATTACGCGGCGCACCGACGCCATCTATTACGGCATCTCCAGCCAGATGCCGCCGTCGGAATCGACGGTCCTGCAAAGCCACGCCAACGCCGCGCTGACGTTAAAGATCATCCGCCACGATATGGGCGAGCGCCATGTTCACGACCTGCATTACGATCTCACATATGGCGGCCAGATGGCCCACGGGGTGATCGCCATGACGCCCCAATATCAGGGCCACGGCATAAAAATCGGCCGCCTGGCCGCCGAGGTCAGCGCCTTGAAACGGATCACCGTGGTCGATGAAGATGTGGATATTCGCGATCCCCGGCATTTGGATTGGGTGATGAACGCCCGCTACAATCCGTCCCGCGATACCGTCATCATCGACAATGTCTTCATGCGCAGCGCCATGGACCCGTCAGTGGAAGCCGTCGATGGCGTGAAAATGGGCTCCAAGATCGTCGTCGACGCCACCCGCTCCATACCCGAAGATGACTTTTCCCTGCCGCACAAAGACATCATGATGAAGGCCCTGGAAAGCTGGAAAGCGGCCGGCCTGCCGGAATTCGAGATCCCCCGGCGCGCCCAGTTGCGCATCGACAAGTCGTAAGTTACTGGCTGACGCTGGTTGCGGCGGGCTTGGAATCCATCAAGGACGCGGGCTGGCCAACCATGCCAGCCCCAGCCCGCTGGGCCGATGGTCCTTCGGTTTACTGCTTAACGGCAAGCACCTCGATGAAGAGGTTAACCTGCGGGCCGACGAACTTGGCGTAACGGTTCATGCCCCAATCGGTGCGAACCAAGGCTCCGGTCGCCGAAAAGCCGGTAAAGGTTGTGCCCTTGCGCGCGCCCTTGCGATTGAATTTGACATCCAGCGTTACCGGCTTGGTGACGCCGAGCAGCGTCAAATTGCCGGTGATCTTGCCGGTTTTGGCGCCGGTCTTTTCGACCTTGGTGCTGGTGAATTTCATGTCCGGAAACTCGGCCACCTTGAAAAAGTTTTGCGAGCGCAAATCCTTGTCGCGGGCCGCGAATCCGGAATAGAAGCTGCCGGTCTTGATATCAACGCTGACCTTGGAATTGGCCACGTTTGCCTCATCAAAGCTAATCGTGCCGGCAAAATCCCGGAAACCGCCAACCAGCTTGTTGTAACCCTGGCGCATGATGGTAAAGCCGATGGTCGTGTGTTTGGCATCGATTTTATAGGAATCTGCGGCCAAGGTGGGCGTCGAAGCCAAGGGCAAAAACGCCAATGCGGAAGCGGCAATAGCAAGCAATTTGAAATGTTTTATGGTGAAATTCTTCCCCGATTGGTTCTGTTTTATAGGTTGGTGTCGCCGGTATCCTGTTACATGGCCATCGCGATTGCAACAGCGATTGCGACCGGTATCGCGCTTGTGATCCCGGTGACCACCGGCGCCCAGGCATCGGACTTGGCAACGGGCGTCATGCGCACAATGGCGGGGCACAGGAAAACCAAAAGAACCACCGCCAGCGCCCATTTATTGGTCTCGGAAAAACGGAACATGATGGTGGTGAGCGCGAGGAACGCGCCGCCGGCGCCGAGCACGCCGGCGGCGCCGAAGCGGTATCTGGGCGCCGGCCAATTCCACAACACATAGCCGCCCGCCGCCGCCGCCAAGGCGCCATAACTTTGGCTGAGCGATGAGGTCTGGCCGGCGAAGGCAACCGCCGCCGCACCGATGGAGGCGGCGATGAGCGCCACCGGGGCCACCGGCGCCGCCGGGCCGGGCGCAGCAGCCGCACCGCCTGAACCACCGTCATCATAGAGGAGCCGGAATATCGCCATGCCGGCGATGGCGATCAGCGCCAATCCAAGAAGCGCCGCCGGGTCCAGCGATGTCAGTTGCCGCCAGCCGATCCAGCCGACGATTACGGGCGGCCAGATCAGGATCGATGCGCGCCGCAAGAACGCCGGCCTGGCCAGAAGATCCATAAGGGCGCCCAAAACGGCGCCAAACAAAACCAGGTAGACGGTCTTTTGGCTGGCGGCGATGGGCGGCAAGGACGGCCAGCCGTTTAATGCCGCCGCGCCGGTCAGTACACCAACGGCAATGGCGGCGGCGGCCAGATTTTTGCCGAAGCGCCCGTTCAATCCAAAGCGGATGACTCCGGCGGCCATAAATGCGACAACCAGCGGCACCAACACGCCCTTGAGCAGGGCTTCAATTACAATCTCTTGCATCGCGGCGATTGTTCCTCATTGGGAGCTGCAAAAGTTCTGGCATGACCGCCAAGGATAGGCAAGAAATTGGCGCAACGGGGATGCCTATTTAATGTCTTATGAAATTTATTGGATCAGCGGCAGCCCCTACGCCTGGAGCGTCTTGCTGGCCCTGGAACTCAAGGGGCTCGAATACACCTCGCGCCTCCTGGACCGGGGCCGGGACGAACACAAGGCGCCCCAATTCCTGGCCATCAATCCGCGCGGCAAGGTGCCGCTGCTGAAATGCGGCGAAACGGTGATATCGGAAACCCCGGCGATCCTCGCCTATCTGGAGGCCAAGCATCCCCAGCCGCCCTTGTTTGGCGCCAGCCCCGAAGAGACCGGCCATATCTGGCAACTGGTGTCCGAGATCGAAAGTTATGTGCGCGGCCCGGTGGCCGATGGCGTTTCGGGCCCGATTTTTCGCGGCCAGGTGAAGGACGGCTATGGCGCCGCCATTCTAAAGGCCGCCCGGGGCCCGGCCCACGACGCTTTGAGCTGGGTTGATGAGACGCTGAACGGTGCGGCGTACTTTGCCGGCAGCACCATCACGGCGGCCGATATCATCTTTTTGCCGGTGATGCAGGCCTTGGCGCGGGCCGCCGGCAAGGACGTGGCGGCGCATCTGGACTTGGCTATTTTGCCGATGGAGGAAACCTATCCCGGCATCGCCGCCTGGCTAGCCCGCATGGAAACTTTACCCGGATACGGCAATTCCTATCCACCCCACTGGCGGGATTAGGTCAACGCCAATAGCGCATCCTCCCAGGTACCCCGGTTGTAGGTCATGATGCGCAACGGAGCGCCGGGCGTCCAATAGATATCAAAGGCCAGCAGCGGCGCGGCGACGGTGAGCCGATGGCTGCCGGTCCAGGCCCGGTCTTTCGGAACATCGGTCGGATGCACGGTCTCAGGCGGCACGGAGGCCGGCAAATCGGGCCCGGTGAGGCGCAGCTGGAACGTCACGTTCCCCGGCGATTGCAGAGTGCGCTGCCAGCTATTGCGGCCCTCAGCCCCCGCCTCAAGCAAAGCCAGCGCCGCTTCGGCGAGTGCCGCCACGGCCGGATGGGTGGCCGCGGGAACGCCCTCGGCGGCGCGGTATTTGCGCTGGTTTGAGCCGTCTTCGCGGACGCTGTCTGGGCTGGCCTCATTGACGCTTTTATAACCCTTGGCCTTGCGCGCTTGCATATAGTCCTTGAACATCCGGCGCTTCAGCCCATCGCCATTTTCCTTGTAGATATAGGGGCAGACATCGACGCAGATATGGCAATAGGGCTCGCGAAAGCGGGAAATCGTGTAGCATTTGTCGATATCGGTCAGCCAGCGCTTGACCCCGTCGGTGACGATATGATCGTCGGGAATGGCATCGCCGGGGCAGTTAATGCGGCAGAGATTGCAGTTCATGCAAAAATCCTGAACACCGAATTCCACCCGCGCATCATAGGCCAGTGGCAGATCGGTGGTCACGAACCCGGGGCGGAAATTGGCGCCGAATTCCTTATGGATCAGGCTGCCGTGGCGGCCCAACTCGCCAAAGCCCACCTCGTTCAGCACCGGGATCGCCTGAATTTGGGTGGCGCCGTTGTGATGGGCGAGCGCGCCGAACCCAAAATCCTCGCGGATCTGGCGGGCCAGTTCGGTGGAGATGTCGGCGCATCTGGCATAGGCGTTCATGGCCTCCACCTCGACCGCGTCGGCGCCCTGACCGGACTTGGCATAATCTTCGTGAAAGATGACGGCGATGACGTTTTTGTAATCCAGCTCGACGCCCAGCTCGACGAATTCGGGGCGGAGGCTGGTCATGCCCACGTCGAACGCGCCGAGCGCGCGGGCGCGGCGCTTGATCTCATCGCTCATATCGGCGGGCGGCATTTGGATTTGTTCCAACCCCACCGGGCCGTCGCGCATGGGCGCCAGTTCGTTCCAATGGTGCATATGGGCATCGCGCGCCGGAAAGCGGCGCCATTGGGGAACGTCGTCCATGCCGCGCTGGCGCAAGGCGTCGACCAGTAGGGCGTCCTGCAGCCCATGCTCGCGTATCCATGCCTTGCCCTTCATTGCGGGCCAACCTTTCCCGCTTGGCCACGAAGCATGGCCGACATTTTGGTCTGATCCTCGTCCATCAGGCCGGCCTCCATGGCCGCCTCGAAGACCGAAAAGGCGCCGTCCGCGACCGGCGTCGCGGCGCCCGCCTGGCGGGCCACATCCAGATAGGCCTTGAACACATTGCGGCCATTGGCCACCCGGGCCAGGGTCGGGGCATCGGCATCATTGATGCGCACCAGACCCCGCTCGACGGCGCTTAATGCGGTGCCGCCGCCCTGCACGATGTCCAGAAACTGGCCCATATCGATGCCCTGGATATCCGCGTGGGCGGCAATCTCGCAAGCTATGGCCATGCCCACATTATAGATGGCGTTGTTGAACACTTTAATGCGCTGGGCGCTGCCCACCGGCCCCACCTGGTGGACCCGTTCGGCGATATCGCTCGGCAGCAGGGCCGCGCGGGCCAGAACCGCATCGGGGCCGGCGGCGATCAATTGCAGCGAGCCGTCGCGGGCATTGGGAGGACCGTTTAGCATGCAGGCTTCGAAAAAGGCGATGCCCGCCGCCTCCGCCTTTGCGCTGAGAGCTTCGGTGATCCCCGGATTGCAGGTGGAAAGGACGGCGGTCATGGTATCGGGTCCGGCGGCAGCCAGCGCCGCCTCGC